>Ga0209702_10000652_pt1 | contig 73231 bp, 45 predicted proteins | sample FRY01_FD_187210 | JGI IMG/M metagenome (GOLD analysis project Ga0209702, IMG submission 187210) | Freshwater microbial communities from Lake Fryxell liftoff mats and glacier meltwater in Antarctica - FRY-01 (SPAdes) (version 2) | ecosystem: Environmental > Aquatic > Freshwater > Ice > Glacier... | reverse complement strand
CAAATTCTAAGGTGGTGTCGCCACCCGAGCCAGTAATATTAGAACTAGCTGCAACATCTGCTCCGGTAAGTTGAGAAAGGGAAAGCGCAAAAGCCTTCCCTGAATCAGAATTTGCAACATTACAACCATAGATAAGAATATCAGCGTCTGGGGCTAAGGAAGAAGCCCAAGAAGAAATTTCTATGTTCCTTGAATTTAAAACACCCTGATTGATGATTTGAGAGCCAAAAACAATTTGCCCATCTTCCCCGTGAGTGATAATGCGAATACTTTCCAACCCAGTTCGATTAGCAAGTTCCTTAGTAATTTGACTAACAATATCTTGATTTAAATTTATAGTGACAATGGTGGCGTTAGCCAATTCCTGCTGAGGAACCTTAGAAAGCAAGTCTGATGTGATGATAACCAGATTATTTTCGGGTAACTGGCTGATAAAATTAAAATCAGGTCTTACAGCAGGAGTAATACGCTGCTCAAGAACTTCTAATTTAAAGAGATCTAGGGTTTTCAAAGAACTAAAAGTTTTTTTTGAATTAGACTTTTTAGGAAATAACCATTGAAAAAATACAGATTTCATAACGAAACTCCTTTAATAACGAAACTCCAATGTCTTTTAAGGCTAAAAGCCCCAAAGCCGCAGTTAAAATACAAATTTTCAAACCAACTTCGTAATGGTTTAGTGGAGGAGCAAGCCACTTTTACACAACTTTAATAACCAACTTCGTAATGGTTTAGTGGATGAGCAAGCCACTTTTACACAACTTTAATAACCAACTTTGTAATGGTTTAGTGGATGAGCAAGCCACTTTTACACAACTTTAATAACCAACTTTGTAATGGTTTAGTGGATGAGCAAGCCACTTTTACACAACTTTAATAACCAACTTCGTAATGGTTTAGTGGATGAGCAAGCCACTTTTACACAACTTTAATAACCAACTTTGTAATGGTTTAGTGGATGAGCAAGCCACTTTTACACAACTTTAATAACCAACTTTGTAATGGTTTAGTGGATGAGCAAGCCACTTTTACACAACTTTAATAACCAACTTCGTAATGGTTTAGTGGATGAGCAAGCCACTAATATCCTTATATAATAAACCTTTTTCAACAAAATAAAACCCCAGCGATTATGAAGATTCTGTGAACACGACAATCAAGCAAAGGGTTTATCGACAATCCCATAATTTGGTTGTTTGGGCAGTTTTCATCTTTTATTTAACTTAATCCGACTTATCTTTTTCCAAGATGCGCCCAAATACTGCACGATTTAGTTTAGCCTAGTAACTTTTTTTATATTACTGATCAAAGTAAATAGATAAAGTAAACTTCACCCCTTATTATACCATGACAATCAAGATAAATAAATGTATAATATTTTTTATTATTTACACTTAGCTGATCATTATAATCGTAAAGTTTTATAGCATAAAAAATATTTTCTTGGAATAGCAGAGCAAGCATTCTACAGGGTTTTTAAGCAAGTTTCTATATTGCGAGATTTCAAAAAACTTACCCTGCAAATAAAGATCTAAAGGTCCAAAGTAAAAGCCCAGCAAGCGTAATGGGTGGGCTTTGGGAGAGAAGGGCGGGTTGCGGATTGGGTGGCCCCAATGGGGCTTGGGGCATGTGGTGAAACTGGCCACAGGCTTTCGCCCATGGCTACAGCATGCTGCCCCGTTGGGACTAAGCAGCTAACAAGAAAAGCGTAAAGATTCCCAGTGGTTATGGATTTCGCATTTTCCCCGAGTGTGCCAATCTCCTGATTGGCACACTCGGGGAACGCAGAGGGTTAGAAATGGGGATGGTTTTTGCAAAGTATTCAAAGCTTATGGAATACATTCCATGAGAAAACTTGCAGAAAAATAAAGAAGAGAAATACAACCCTACCACACTGTTATCATCAAAGAGGTGAGTGGGTTTTGTAAGAAGGTAGCAATGCTTTGGAATAAACGCTGGAAGTAATAGCAAGACGAAAATACCCGGGCTAGCGAAGGGCCCTTTCCCCGGGGGGAAGAGGGTTGGGAGTAGGGGGAAGAAAGTAAAGGTAAAAGAGAAAGTCAAAACGAAGGTAAAAGTAAAAAGCCTAATAAGCTTTTACTTTGGTATAAGGCTTTCAATAAAGCTTTGGGAAGGTTTGGAAGTCCAATCTCTGGATCCTGTGGAGCGGGCTAGGGTGTGCTGATCTTTTCCAATGAGCCAAAAGGCGGGTAGTGTTTGCACCTCATAACGGGCTAGGCCTATACCAGAGGTTTCCACAACAATTTTAATACCGGGGGCATATTTTTCAGCAACCTGTTGTGCAGTTTTAGCATCTTCTTCATCGGTGCAAACATGGAGCATAACAAAAGACTTTTCACGAAACGCTTTTTCAAGTTCCAGCAACGATTGCATTTCTTTAAGGCAATGGGGGCACTGCACCCCCCAGAAATGAAGCATTACTGTTTTACCTTTATAATCTGAAAGCTTTAACTTAGCGCCTTGATCATCTTCCAATTGCAATAACGGCGCAGGATTGCTTGGTAGAAAAACAAACCCCGCCTCGATTGCCAACTTCTCTGCCTTTGAAAAAACTTTTTCGTAAGGCGATGCATCTTGGTACGCCAGCATCAAAACATGGTTCGCCAAGGAATCGAGATCTGAATTCGATAAAGCATTTTTAATCCCGGGCATAAGGGTGCCTGGAATTCCTTCGATGATTACTTTCTTAATTGAGGGTAAATCGATGAGTGTTTTCCAAGGACGGATAGAAAAATCTCGGGGAGAAATTTTTAAACTCTGGGCAGAAACGCCATCGCCTTTACCTTCAGAACCATGGCAGGATGCACACATTCCCTGATAAAGAAACGATCCATTTGAAGATTGCGTAATTGCGGGAGTTCTAGAGGTGTTTATTTTTTTGCCGATCAACCACCCGCCAACAATTGCAATGGCAAACAACCCAACGAGGGTTGGAATAAAAATCCAATTTCCTCTTGCAGACAATTGGGTCATGGTTTGGATTCTTTCGCCACGATAGATCCGCTTCTCACTTTCTTGAATTTGATTGCTTTTCCTGCTTCAGAAAGCTCATTCCAAGCAACAAGTAAATCGCCATCTTGGGCGACTGCAAGGGCAGGCCGAGTCTGAAACACCCCCGCTTTTTCATCAACAGGTTTAATCAAATTCATCGTGTTTGTATTTTTATCAAAAGTACCAACCATGATGTTTCGAGCAACCTTGGAACTAAAATCTTGGGCACCATGCTTATGCTCTGCACTCGGATCAACTGATGGAGTGGCATCTTTGCTTTCCTCCCAAACAGCATGAACATCACCCTTGGCATCCAGCACTAATTTGGCATTGCCTTGACTGCCTTGAATCATGGGGTGTATCTCGGCTGTAGCAAATTTCAATTCATTACAGTTTGCAAAAGCATGGTAACAACGCTGCGATCCAGAGCGTGCATCCATCCAAGTGATATGTAAAGTATCTCCCGCCAGCACCATCGAGGCACCATCATGAGGGCAGCCATCGAATTTCCAAGTAGGGGAGACTACGGGTAAAGGCGGTTCAAAAGAACGGGCACCAGACTTTTTCCGACTGATATAAAAATCGCGATATCCATCTTGGATATTTCTAAAAGCAACATAAACAGTGCCATCTAATGCAACCAGGCTTGAAGTGGGGCAGCAAGGGCAAACTCCTTTTTCTGGATCCCCCGCAGCAACTACTTCTTCCGAGGTAAATCTCAGTGCGGTAGGGCTTTTTACCGAAGCAAAAGTTTTCTGCTTCTTATCGCGATTGTCAAGCCACGAAGAAACCATGGTTCCATCCTGCCCAACGGATAAAGCAGTGAAAGTAGCACGGGCATTTTCACCCCGGTGAACTGAGATTGGAGTACCAAAGTTTTCACCGCCATCCTTCGACGAAGCTACCACCATACGAACGCCCTTGAGGTCGGGAAGGGCTTCAGTCCAAGCTAGAAAAACTTCTTCCTTCCCGGCTATCACATGAGGGGTCATGCGAACTTCACGAGAAATGGTTTTACCCTTCATATGAGAAATAGCTTTGAATATTCCCGACTTGATAACCTCTTTGGTGGCATTGAAGGACTCACCTTGATTATCCGACCTTGCAAGCAAGAGCATCTTATCCGAATCACTGGTCTGAGAAACCCAAGCAAGATAGATGCGCCCTTTACCATCCACGGCAAGGCTAGGGCACTCTTGGGTATCTTTAACATCATATTGTTCTAAAAGAAAGCTATTGTAACCACCCTTTATTTCTGACTGATTGCAGCAAGAAGAAGGAATGGAAGTCGGGCCATCAAAATCAGTTGCGAGGTACAAACCCAAAGACCCACCTAGGAATACAGGGACTCCAAGAAATAAAAGCTTCATCCAAGAAACATTGGTCATCATTAAATATACTCCTTAAATTATCACAATTAGTTTATATTAAGGGAAACTACCTGCTTCGCCACCATCCCGGGTTGCAGCCGCTTTCCATATTATAGAATCAATCTGATTGGTTACAAAGCGTACGGAGCCGTCCATCATAGCACAATTAGCACCGCCTGTGTGATTGCTTCGCGCAGCAAACCACCCTCTGCCATGGGCGCCACAATCTAATGCTGTATCATTGGGCCTCAGTGCGGTGTTGAAAACTGAATTCCAATCACGGCCACCCCAAAACCAAGTACTGCCACGCAACATGCCCCAAGCTCTAGTACCCGTATCGCATTCAGTAGGCCTAGTTGTGACTAAAGCCCCACCTTTAAACCAACCACCTGGGGAAACAGAATTCGAGGTAAAAGTACCAGTATTAAGTGAGACATAATATTTCCCTGTGTTATCAGGCGAAATAGCACTTGAAGCCGGGGCAGTACCGCCCGGGCCCAACAGGCATTCGGATGCAAGCAAGGTGTTCGAAGACCCATCCAAAATGCCACTGTATTTTACATTTGAACCGTACCAGAACATGCCATCGGTAGGGAATTGGGCATCATAATTGGCTTGGGTTGCAGAGGCAGTACCAGACCCCATATTAAAAACATAATTGGTTCCCGCAGTGATAAAGGCATTGGGGGTGCGTGTTGTCATTGTTTTTGGAAAAAGAGGATTTCCACCATCAGAAGCGCATAAAAACATTTTTACTAATGTACTTGCAGCGGGATCATGAACCGGATTGATGTCACCCCTCCAGCCGCTGAGGGTTGCAGGCTTGGAGTAATCGATCAACTTTTGCAAGGCACCCTGTTCAAGGTAAGGCAACAGATTTGCGAGTACACCAAAGGCATAATGGGCGGTAGTCATTCCTATGGGAAGCGGATTTGGGGCGCCGTCTGATAAGCCAGGAAAATAGCCCCTATTGGATTCATGGTTGGCCATTCCCAGAGATATCTGCTTAAGGTTATTGGAGCAGTTCATTCGTGCAGAGGCTTCTCGGACTTTTTGCACTGCAGGCAATAAAAGCCCTATCAAGATTGCAATAATTGCAATTACTACCAAAAGTTCTATTAGGGTAAAGGCCTTTCTTTTTATGAAAGGCAATTTATCAAAAGAATTCACAATAATAACTCCCATTAAATTTACTTAGATTGATTTTACAAAAGTTAGCATTGCTGCAATAAAAAACATGCATGCAATAAATCATCCCTGAGTAACAGGAACGCTTTGAAAAAAACCGACAAGTAAATTAAATTCTGGGAGGCTTGAACTTAGAAAGTTTTACATCAAATGAAAGGGAAGAAACCACAGAGACTTGGTGGGAGACAGAAGAGAGAATCAACAAAATTGATTCAACTTTTTGAACCACCATTTCAATACCAAACTGACTAATCAGGTTCGTGCCTTTGCACTTGTTGGATGAAACAGGATTTAACCATAGAACTTGAACCCCCCGCCCTGTGGAGTTTTCTTGCGCCAGTTGCAAATCATCGGAAGGCAGATCACTCGATGAACAGCATAAACAATTATTGGCACAACAGGAACTTTTGGCCCCCAAAGCACAACACCCCTTAAATTGTAATGAAACAAGGGAGACTTGATTCGAAGTAAACGCCAAAGGCAAGCCAAATACATTGGCAACTTGCCCAAACAAGAAGGAAATAATCAAAAGGTTAGAAAAGTGTTTAAACATAGATTCTATTACAAAATATTAGATACAACTCCCCTATACTCTCCAAAGGTAAAATCACATTACAATGATATAATCTACAATATTTCACATTCTAGAGCATTAAGCTTTTAAGCAATTATAACTTTCAGCAAGTATTGACCAAACTAAAGGTCTTGGGTATGGGAACTAAGGTATTGTATTCGAAAAGGGTGGACAGTTGTCATTTAGGGGTGCCCCATTGGGCAAGAATATCATGGCTAAGAACACAGTTTTCAAGGTTTTAGGATCAGCAATCGTACTGGGATCCGTGCTGACAGGGTGTGGCAAAAAGCCTGTTTTGGGGCCTACCGCCAAGGCCGAGCCCGCGGAAGTAAAAGCTATTACCACCTCGAATCAAAATAACAAACAAGCTGAAGAAGCTGAAGATTTGCTGCATCAACCCTTTTTAAAAGCGGTATGCATTGGTGACAACCCACCAGACTACTGTAATAGGCCGCCTGATGTGACTGCTACCAAAAAATCGGTCTACAAGCTTTATGAAGCAGTACAGGCTTGCTGGGATGAAATAAGGTTTAAAGATAAAGCTGGGAATTTAATCGATTACACTGCTTTAATCAGCACAGATCAGGGTGATATTGAGATGGAACTTTTCCCCACTCAGGCGCCAAACCATGTGCGAAACTTCATCGCACTTGCCAAGGTTGGGTATTATGATGGACTTTTCTTCGAAGAAATTCACCTCGAAGAATCAGAAGAACCAGTAGTTAAACTCGAACAATTGCGCGCAGGTTGCCCACTGGGAACAGGCGAAGTGGGTTATGGCAGTATCGGATATTGGTTGAAGCCCGAATTCAGCCCTGAAACCAAGCACGAAGCTGGAGCGGTAGGATCATTTTACGAATTGGATCCAGAAACCTCTGCATGCCGATTTTACATTAATTTAGACAAAGCCCCATTTATGGATGAAAACTACAGCGCTATTGGCAAAATAACCAAAGGTATGGAAGTCGCTAAGAAAATCTATGCCATGCCCTTAAAAGCGGAAAATGATGAAGGAACCCGCCAGCCTGAAAAACCCGTAATTATAAAGAAAATAACAATTCAAACGAGAAATAGTGTCAATACGGTTGCGGGCCGATAAGATAGAAATATGTTCGTACCAGCGGTGCGGTTTAATTAGCCGCAGCGAGGCGCTGGGAGGGGCCCCACGCAAAGGGAAGTTGTTAACCTGGTCAGGCCGGAAGGTGCAGCCATACGCAGCGTACCCTTGTGCAGTGGATTCGCCTCTCTCGGCGCCACGCTGCGTCTTACTTTTTCTTAACCTATTTCTATAAATCGATCCATGGCCAAAGCTGCTTCAAAAAACCAGGCCACAAGCACCACACCTCAGGAAGGTTACACGGTGCTGGCAAGAAGGTACCGCCCGGGCGGGTTCGGCGAACTTATTGGCCAAGAAGCAATTTCTCAAGTTCTTACGAATGCGATCAAGCACAATCGAGTGGCCCATGCGTATTTATTTACGGGTGCCCGTGGTGTGGGAAAAACATCAGCAGCACGAATTCTTGCCAAGGCCCTCAATTGCGAAATAGGTTCCTCGGTTTCTCCTTGCGGGGTTTGCTCGATCTGCACCGCAATCTCAACGGGCGAAGATGTAGATGTGTTAGAAATCGATGGTGCAAGCAATCGAGGCATCGATGAAGTGCGTGAAATCCGCAACAATGTGCAATACAGGCCCAGCAGATCGCGCTACAAGATTTATATCATTGATGAAGTACATATGCTTACGACACAAGCATTTAATGCGCTTTTAAAAACCCTTGAAGAACCACCAGCCCATGTGAAGTTCATTTTCGCAACCACCGAAGTGCAGAAAATTCCGATCACGATTCTTTCACGCTGCCAGCGCTTTGATTTTTCCAGCATTGGGACTAAGCAGATTGCAGCGCATCTTCAAGAAATCACAATCAAAGAAGGGCTGGAAGCAGAACCCGAGGCAATAGAACTCATCGCGCGCAGGGCAGGTGGTTCTATGCGAGATGCCCAATCGCTTTTAGACCAAGCGCTATCCTTTTCTAACGGAAAAATCACCCGCGATGAAGTGCACCGACTTATTGGCGCAGTCGATGAAAACCACATCATGGATCTTGCTGAAGCGATTTTAACAGGAGAATCTTCCAAGGTTCTTGAACTCATGGATCAAACCAATTCCAAAGGTTTGCAAATGGGCGAGCTTATCGAGCAGATGATTTCATTCTGGCGCGACCTTATGGTTTACGCTTCTTCAAATAAAATTCCTGTAGATGCGGGCATTGCAACTTCGCAACACGATCGTTTCAAAAAAATGGCACAAGGAATCTCTCTCGATACCCTGCTTGCGGGGCTGGATATTTTGTCCCTCACAAAAATCAGACTCAAAGCAACTCACCAACCCAGAATCATGGTGGAGTTCGGACTTATCCGCCTTTCGAGGCTGGTGAATTTAATCCCCCTGCAACAAATTTTGCAGCACCTTCAAGCAGGCGGCTTGCCTGCCCTAAAGCAAACTCCGGTCAAGCAAATAACTGCCTCATCAGAGGGCTTAAAAAAAAAGTTCCTGAGTGAAATTGATACGCTAATAGAGCCAACAATCGCATCTTCTGAAGTACAATTGTCCTCTAAAACCATTTCTTCGATTTGGCCACAAGTCGTTGATGCAATTGGACCTATGTTAGGTAATGAAATAAAAAAGGCAGGGATTCCAGCAATTTCCGGGCCAAATGCTCTAGTTATTGAATTCTCTAGGCTGTACAATCAAGCCTTAGAGTATTGCTCGGATCCAGCTAGAATTTTGAGAATCCAAAATGCTGTGAATAAAATCACAGGGCAAAGCTGGCAAGTACGAGTAACTAGCAAGATAATTACGGATCCTAATGAAATTGTAGAACTGGTACCCATAGAGATTGAACTCGAGGCCCCCAAGCCTAAAGTTAATCCCAAGGATGCTGCAGAAAAAGAACCGATTGTTCAAAGGGTACTCGAACTTTTTAACGCTCAGATTGTAAGGGTCGATGCAGGATTCGGAGTTCTCCCTCCGGAATCCAAAAAATCTAGTTCGGATGATGAAAACGACGACGAGGCTTAAACCGATGTTTAAAGAAATGGGCCAGATTGCTAACCTGATGCGCAACCTTCCTAAAATGAAGGAGCAGATGGAAGAACTGCAAACTAAGCTAGAAAAAATTCATGCCGATGGCGATTCGGGGGCAGGCATGGTAAGAGTTCGAGCCAATGGCAAAATGGAAATCGTTTCCATCATGATTGCAGATGAAGCTTTTAAAATGCAAGATAGGCCATGCCTAGAAGAACTTATTCGCTCGGCTACAAATCAGGCACTGGCAAAAGCTAAGCTTGCGATTGCTGAAGAAACTGCAAAAATGACACAGTCACTTGGGATGCCCGGGGGCTTTCAACTTCCTGGGTTTAGCTAACCGATATCTTTTGGAGAGTTGGAATTTGACACTGTCTGATTCAAATCAACAACTGGGCATTATCGCACGCTTAATCGAAGAGCTAGGTAAACTGCCCGGCATCGGCCCAAAATCTGCGGAGCGAATAGCGCATTACATTTTGACTGCGGATAAAAAACAAGTTCTCTCACTTGCAGAATGCTTGCGCGTTGTCAAAGAATCCATCAAACAATGCAAAATCTGCTGCAACCCCACAGAAAATGAACTCTGCCTGATTTGCTCCGACCCTAGAAGAGATTCCTCCGTGGTTTGCATCGTCGAACAACCACGGGATCTTTCCTCGATCGAACGCTCTGGGATGTTTCGCGGCCTCTACCATGTTTTGCACGGGAAACTTGCCCCCCTAGATAATATGGGCCCCGACAACCTAACCATCGATCAACTCCTCCTCAGGGTTGAAAAGGGAAATATTCAAGAAATAATCATGGCAACTAACCCAACCATGGAAGGGGATGGAACTTCTCTTTACCTTTCCAGCTTGTTGGGATCTTCAGGAATCAAAGTAACCCGGCTTGCACGGGGCATTCCCTCAGGATCAGGCTTAGAATTTGCCAACGCTCAAATTTTGGCAGACGCACTTGAGGGGCGAAGAGAACTTTAATTGCACGGCTTTTTATTATGATGCTATTTATTTCTAAGGAAAATGAATGCGGCTAGAACATTCCATGGGCATGAGAATGGGGCACGAATTGCATCTTGCACCGCGCATGATACAGTCGATGGAGATACTCCAGCTACCCATTATGGCCTTGGAAGAAAAACTACAACAGGAACTCCAAGAAAATCCCGTGCTCGAACTGGCTCAAGATTCAGAAAATCCTAACGATGACTGGAATGATGCCCAATCAGAAAATGATTTTGAACCCAATACTTCTAAAGACACCTCGGATAAAACATTAGTCATCGATACTAAAGGCCAAGCCGAAGCCGATTTTGAACGCCTTGATGGCATGCCCGAAGAATGGAAAGAATCCCTTTACGATGATCACAGGCCTTCCCGAAATGCCATCGAGGAATTTTCCGACCGCAAGCATAATGCCATGCAAAACATGGTTTCTAGGCCCCAGTCCCTAGAAGATTACCTGATCGATCAGCTTTCATTCTTTGATATTTCAAAAGAAGAAAGGCAACTTGTAAATCTGGTGATCGCCAACCTTGATGATGGTGGATATTTAAAATCAAGTGCGGATGAACTTGCCAATTCCACTGATCCACCTTGTACCCCTGATCAAATCAGGCAAGCAATTTCCATCGTTCAAAGGCTTGATCCCCCCGGCGTATGCGCAAGGGATTTGGCCGAATGCTTGTTGCTGCAATTAACTTCAGAAACGCCAAACCCAGAAGCAGTGAAAAGCCTAATCACCAATCACTTAGAAAACATCAGGCACAATCGGATACCCGCAATTCAAAAAACAACCGGCCTCGATCTAGCCCAGATCAAAGAAGCCATCGAGGTTATTCGAAAACTAAATCCCAAGCCCGCTGCAATTTTTAATTCAGAAAGCATTCCCTATGTGGTTCCCGATATTGAAATATTCAAGTCGGAAGAAGGAGACTACCTCGTCCGTTTAGCTGATGATCTCTTGCCCAATGTGCAAATCAACCAAACTTATGTAGCAGAATGTAAAAATCGTGCGACTGATAAAAAAGTAAAAGAATTTCTCCGCCCTAAAATCCAATCTGCACAATGGCTTTTGGAAGCCATCGAACAGCGCCGTTCCACCCTTAAAAAAGTTACACAGGCCATCGTACAAAGGCAGTTAAGCTTTTTAGAACTTGGCCCAGAACATATTGAACCCTTGAAAATGCTGCAGATTGCAGAAGTGGTTGGGATGGATGTTTCCACTATCAGCCGGGCAGTCGATGACAAATGGGTTCAAACCCCGCGGGGTGTTTTTCCGCTGAAACGATTCTTTGGCGGGGGCACCCAAAGTGCAACTGGTGAAGACATCGCCTGGGAAAAAATCCGGAGAAAACTTCTTGAAGTGGTTGGCGCAGAAGACAAATCTAACCCGCTTTCTGACGAAGATCTTGTGAATAAACTGCAAGAAGAAGGCTACCCTGTAGCCCGTCGAACTATCACCAAGTATCGAAAATTACTTAACATCCCTTCTTCCAGAGAAAGAAAAGACTGGACGCCTTGATTATTCTGCCACTGCTTTAAACCCCTCAGGCACTTCGCCACCGACAAAATAAACATCCCGGTCTGGCGTGCACCCAGGCGCATGAATATCCAGCATCTCTAATCCGTTTGGGCCTGCCCTAAACGAATGCTTTGTTCCAGGTGGCAATCGCAAAAATACCCCTGCCTTTAGCTCATGCTCTACATCGTTCAGAATTGCAACACCTTCACCCGCAAGCACATAATAAATCTCTTCAGCGATTTGATGATAACTGGTGCTGGTGCTGGAAACCGCTTGCACTTTAACCCGGTATGCCGTGGTTCGAATTTCTTCTTCCGGCATGATAAGGGTTTCAATTCCGTAAGGGCCAAGCTGCTTTAAGGAGTCATCTTTGCCCGCAGTTCGAACAATGATTTTTGAAATTCCCATTACAACCACCCACATTTCTTTTAATAGTCTGAATCATTCTCAAAACTAACTATTAAATATATCTTCAAGCGCTTTACGCATCACCTTGGGATCAGGATCGATACCTGCCCAATGCTTGATACCAATAACCCCTTGATTAACGAGCATCCCGAGCCCATCAATCACTTTGCAGCCTTTGCCCCGAGCATCTTTAACCAGCCTAGTTTCAGGTGGATTAGGAATTACATCTGCAACCACCATCGATGGTTTTAAAGTGGAAACATCAAGTTCAAGCCTAGCTTCTCGATCTGGATAAAGGCCGATGGAAGTAGCATTGATCACCACATCGATGCCCTCGGGTATTTTGAAATCGCCTTTCCATTGAACAAAATCAACTTTTGCATTTACTTTTTCTCTAAGCAACTTGGCCAACTCTTCTCCCCGGGTCACACTGCGATTGACAAGAGTGAAATGGCTAGCACCCGCAAGTGCAAGTTCAACAGTAATGGCACGGGCCGCACCCCCTGCGCCAAAAATCACGATGCGCTTCCCTTTGGGGTCAGTCAACTCTTTCAAAGATTCAAGGAACCCTTTGCCGTCCGTATTTTCGCCAATCAGCTTTTCGCCCCTGCGCACAACACAGTTGACTGCACCCATGACTGAAGCAGATTCTCCTAAGCCATCCAGATGAGCAATGACTGCGACCTTGTGCGGAATGGTGCAATTAAACCCTACAAAACCCATGGCACGAGCGCCCTTTACCGCATCGGCTAAATGGCTCGGTGAAACCTCAATAGTGAGATAACGCCAATCCAACCCATGATGTTTATAGGCGGCTTCGATCATAGCCTGAGTTGGATTTTCACTTACTGGCTGACCAAAGCACCCAGTAAGTTCCTGTTTGAAATTTAAAACCTTACTCATCGTTTCATCCTTATTTAAGTTCGGGGTCTTTCATTGCGTCAGCTTTTTTATACAAGCCCGTCGGAATCAAAACTTCTTTGGGTGGCGTCTTGCCATCGAAATAATCAAGCATTGCAGCAACAGTTTGCTGGCCGATTCTATCAGGAAATTGCACTGGGTCTGCGAAAATCTTCCCCTCTTTGATCGCTTGCTTACCATCAGGTTGCCCATCAAACCCAATAATTTTCACCGCATCCGCCTTGTTGGCACGCTCGAGTGCAGCCCTTGCCCCCAATGCCGAAGGATCATTGATTGCGAAAATAGCTGCTAGATCAGGATGCGTTTGCAATACATCCTCGGTCGCACTCTGGCTTTTATCTTTCTTCCCATCACCTGGAAGTTCTGCAACAATTATGATCTGTGACTTGGGGTTTTTCTTATTATGCGCATCGATAATTTCTTTAAACCCTTTGACCCGCAAGATGCATGATTCGGCCTGCCTAAAATCAAGCACTGCAACCTTTCCGCCCGCTTCCCCCATCGCTTCAATGGTGGCAGTTCCAGCTTGCTTGCCACCTTCGTAATTATCAGTTGCAATATGAGTAACCACCTTGGCATCGGGGGCCAAACATGCGATATCTGCTGTAAACACAGGCACCCCTGCTTTATTCGCTTCTTGGATCACCGCACCAATCGAGCGCGAATCACAAGGGCACAACACGATTGCAACAACTTTCTTCACCAAGAAATCCTTTACCTGGCTTTGCTGTTTTGCAACATCAAATTCCCCGCTCACCACTTCTACGGTATAACCAACTTTTTCTGCCTGCTCTTTGATCGTATCGCCTATCACTTTGAAAAATGGATTCGTAAGAGTAAGCACAGAAACGCCTATAATTCCCTTTACCTTCGCTTGCGATTTCGTTTTTTTATCGGGGGTATTAGTGTTACCCCCACAACCCAATGCAGCAAAAACTGCAAACACTAACACCGTCTTAATGACACTATTCATACCAACCTCCTCAATTATTATTTTTATAAAAGCTTTGATATTGTTGCGTAGAAATGGCAACAAAGAAATAGAATTATGGTTTCAAAGATTGAAGTGGCATTAAGGTGATATCAAACTCCATTTCAACCCCTTCGCGGAGGATCACAACTTTCACTACTTCACCTACTTTTTTTTCATCCAAAACTAAGTAGAGATCCTTCAACACCTTAATAGCCTTTGCATCCACAGATTTAATAACATCGCCTAGCAAGATTTTGCCTGTTTTTTGCCTAGAAGAACCGCGAATACCCGCTTTAGCTGCAGCACCTTCAGGAAGTACATCCAAAACCACAACACCTTCAGGAACCCATTGCCTTGACATATTATCGGGCGCAAGGGTGACCCCCAACCCGGGCTTGGTAATTTTTCCATGCTTGATAAGTTCAGGCACCACTCGGTTTACTTCATCTACAGGGATTGCAAAACTAATTCCCGCAGATACACCAGAAGTACTGAAAATTGCAGTGTTCACCCCAATAAGCAAACCCGCACTATCAAGAAGTGGCCCACCAGAATTACCCGGGTTGATCGCTGCATCCGACTGAATTACATTCTTGATCGGCCTTTTAGTTACGGAATCAATCTCTCTGCCTAACGCACTAATAATCCCGGTAGTCAAGGTTTGATCGAGGCCAAAGGGATTTCCAATTGCGTAAACTTTTTGCCCAACTTGGAGATTATCCGACCGGCCCAAAAGCAGAGGTTTTAGCATCCCCTTGGGTACATCAACTTTTAATACTGCAAGATCCTTATCTGCGAAATAACCTACAAGCCTAGCTTGAAAAACAGACTGATCTGCAAAGGTAATCTGCGCTGCACCTGCATTTTGAATTACATGAAAATTAGTAACGATGTGCCCTGCATCATCCCATACAAACCCCGAACCAGTGCCCTCGGGCATCTGCTGGATGTTTAAATTAATCCCAGTCTTGCGATTGGCCAAGGTCGTAATATTTACAACGCCCTGCCTAGATTGATTATAAAGCTCGATGGTGGATTTTTCATCTTCTGCAAGATTGCCACGCGCTACAATCGGCCTTGCAGAACCGTATTTAATATTATCCGCATCTTCATTATTTTTAAAAAGAATATCTCTTCCAAAGATCATTGCAAGAATGATCACAAAAGGCAAAGAAAGCGCAAAGATGGAAATGATTACGATAAAAAACCAGAGCAAAACAGGTCTGGATTTGGGATTGCCTTGGGTTACAAAATCATCATTGTTCATGGAGTTGAAATCCAATGGTCAGATAAACAGTTTTTTAATCGGCTTCCCGGTGGAAACAACCACTGGGCGGTTCAATAGATCATGATAATGCTCGGTGGGCGGAACGCCAAGCACATCGAACAGCGTGGTGATAATATCTTGAGGGGTAACCCTGTCTTGAATAGGATAAGCGGCAGCGCGATCGGTGGTGCCCACTACGCCCCCACGGGTGACACCTGCCCCAGCAAAAACGACAGAGTAAGTAGCGGCCCAATGTTTTCTTCCGGGAGTTGCCCCCGCAAATCTAGGCTCTAAAGCGACCAAAGGCGCCCTTCCAAACTCTCCCATGCAAACCACCAGTGTCGATTCCAACAACCCTCGTGAATCCATGTCTTCTAAAAGGGCCGAAAAACTTTGGTCAAAACGAGGCAGCAAATGATCTTTCATCGATTCAAAAATATCGTTGTGCGTATCCCAGCCATACTGGTCGGTTTCGTTGGGTGCGGAATCCTGACCTCGGATATTCGGATTCCAAAATACTGTTACCCAAGGCATTTCCCTTTCAACCAATCTGCGGGCAAGCAAGCATGCCTGACCAGAACGATTTCGACCATAGCGATCTCGAACAGAATCTTTCTCTTGGGAAAGATCAAACGCACTTCGAGCTTTGGGATCACTTAAAATTTGATAAGCCTGCTTGTAACGCAAATCGTGATCAAGCAACCCGGGCACCGCTTGCCACTTGCGCTGTTCTTTTTCCAAGGCATTTTTCAGCGATTGCCTTTGTTGAATTCTCACCGTGGGTAATTCTTCGCGCGGATTAAGCGAAGGCAAAGACTTCTCGGGGTCGCTTCCATCCACCGCAAGGGGATCATACGCTCTACCCAAATAACCACTATTTTGCCCCGGCGAATTTAACTCAGGTACCAGCAACGGCCCATTGACATGAGAACTAGAAAACCCAAAAGGCCCCATCGGCCTGATTCTTCTAAAGATCGAACCCACCGTGGGCAGATCATCCGGCTTGGGCGGGGGATTTGCTGATTTCTGCGGATGAAAATGCCCTGTCAAACTTAGATAACAAGCAGACCCATGATCCAAATCATCATGGCTAACACTTTTAAGAACCGTGAATTTGTTTGCAACATTTGCAACCTTGGGAAGATGTTCACCAAAGCGAACACCCGGAATTTTGGTTGCTATAGAGCCAAATGCGCCCCGGATTTCAACGGGTGCATTGGGCTTAGGATCCCACATTTCCAACTGGCTTTGCCCACCACCACAAAAAACCACGAGCACTGACTTTGCCTTGCGATTTTTTCCACCATCTCCCATGCTTCCCTTGGCAATACCAGAAAGCAAAGGCATCCCCAATGCCAGAAAAAGCCTACGGTCAAACTTAGTATCAGTGCGGAACGCCAGCATTTATCCTCCTACTTGATTCTAGCATAAGGAATAAAATCGGGGAGGAATATTCTAATCACAATTGCATGGTTGTATCAAACTGCAAGGCACCTTTAGCCTTATCGAAATCAACCATTACTTTGCAATGATCTTTTGCTTTCCCTTCCAGCATCAATCTTGAAAGAGGATTTTCAATTTCTTTTTGAATAGTGCGTTTCAAAGGGCGTGCGCCATAGGCTGGATCATACCCCACTGCAACCAAATGTAATCTTGCAGCATCGGTAAGCTCCAGTTGGATATGTTTTTCTTCCAACCTAGAACGAAGCCGCCCCAAAAGAATTTCAACAATTTTTTCTAGGTGCTTTTCACTAAGGGCATGAAATACAATCAAATCATCAATCCGGTTGAGAAACTCTGGCCTGAAATGCTTGCGCAACTCATCCAGCACAGCATCTTTCATATGGTCATAAATTTCCCCAACGAAAGAACCCTTGAACTGAAGGATTCTATGGCTGCCTAGGTTCGAGGTCATGATCACAATGGTATTTTTAAAATTAATAGTTCGCCCTTGGCCATCAGTTAATCTGCCATCATCCAAAACCTGCAAAAGAATGTTAAAGACATCAGGGTGGGCTTTTTCGATTTCATCAAAGAGAATAACGCAATAAGGTTTTCGTCTGACTGCTTCGGTTAATTGGCCACCCTCTTCATAACCGATATATCCTGGGGGTGCCCCGAGAAGCCTAGCAATAGCATGTTTTTCCTGATATTCAGACATATCGATTCGAATCATTGCACGCTCATCATCGAACAAGAATTCCGCAAGCGCCCTTGCAAGTTCGGTCTTGCCCACCCCGGTTGGCCCAAGAAAAATAAAACTCCCAACAGGCCTATTAGGGTCTTTCAAGCCACTGCGCGCCCTTAAAACAGCTTCAGAAACCGCAGTCACTGCTTCATCCTGGCCAACAACACGCTGATGAAGTTCTTCCCGAAGGTGCAACAGTTTTTGCAATTCCCCCTCCAGCAATTTCGAAACCGGTACTCCAGTCCACCTACTTACAACATCAGCAATATCTTCTTCATCAACCTCTTCTTTGATGAGCTTGCTTTCGCCTTGCTTGGAAGAAAAAGCCTCCTCTTCAATCTTGAGTTTGCGCTCGAGGTCGTTTAATTTCCCATACTTAAGTTCAGCCGCTTTACTGAGGTCGTAACTACGCTCTGCTTTCTCAACATCAATTTTAGTTTGGTCAATTTGCTGTCGCAAAGCTCGAAGTTTTTGCACAGCTTCTTTTTCAGTATCCCACTGACCTTTAAGTGCGCCTGACTGCCCTTTCAAATCCGCCAATTCTTTTTCAAGCTTGGTAAGGCGCTCTTTGGAAGCAGCATCTTTTTCTTTTTTTAATGCTTCGCGTTCAATTTCAAGTTGCATGGACCTGCGCAAAATTTCATCTAATTCTGCTGGCATACTATCTATTTCAGTGCGAAGCTTTGCAGCAGCTTCATCGATAAGATCAATTGCTTTATCAGGCAGAAACCGATCTGCAATATAACGATTGGAAAGCACCGCTGCTGCAACTAAGGAAGCATCTTTGATTCTTACACCATGGTGCAATTCGTAACGCTCTCTTAGGCCCCGCAAAATACTGATGGTATCTTCCACTGTGGGTTGATCAACAATTACAGGCTGAAATCTTCGTTCGAGTGCAGCATCTTTTTCAATATTTTGCTTATACTCCTTGAGAGTGGTCGCACCGATGCAATGAAGCTCTCCCCGGGCCAGCATCGGTTTCAAAAGGTTGCCTGCATCCATTGCGCCTTCGGCTTTTCCTGCACCAACAACCGTATGAAGTTCATCAATAAAAAGCACAATTTCCCCTGCGGATTGTTGAACTTCTTTGAGAACAGCTTTAAGTCGCTCTTCGAATTCACCCCGGAATTTTGCCCCCGCAATCAATGCCCCCATATCGAGCGAAACAATCATTTTGTTTTTCAACCCTTCAGGAACATCGCCCCGAACGATTCTCTGGGCTAGACCTTCAACGATTGCAGTTTTCCCAACGCCTGGCTCACCGATGAGAACCGGATTGTTTTTGGTTCTTCGGGAAAGAACTTGAATCACTCTGCGAATTTCATCATCACGACCTATAACAGGGTCGAGTTTGTTAGCAGCGGCCATTTTAGTGAGGTCACGGCCATACTTTTCAAGGGATTGATAAGTGGCTTCGGGGTTTTGATTAGTCACGCGTTGGTTTCCTCTTACTTCTTGAAGTGCCTTCATTATAAGATCATGGGTAATTCCAAACTCTTTGAACATTTTTCCTATCGAAGCTTTATCTTCCAACAATGCCAAAAGAATATGCTCGATCGAAATAAAATCATCCTTGAACTTTTTAGCTTCTTCCTCCGAGTGCTGAAGAACAGTATTCAACCTAGTTGCAAGGTAAATATTACCATCTTGATTTGAACCAGAAACCTTGGGAAGGCGATCGATTTCCTGATCGCAGCGTTTTCGCAAAGCATCGGTATTAATGTTTGATTTCCGCAGGATAGATAATGCCAACCCTGGATCCTGAGTTAATAAACTCGAAAGTAAATGCTCCAAATCAACCTGCGGTTGCCCCTTTGACTGGGCAATCTTGGAAGCTTGTTGCAAAGCTTCCTGAGCTTTTTCGGTATATCGATCAATGTTCATTACAATAACCCATAATCCCTTTTACTATGTTACACCTACATTATTGGCTAAATAAGACAAGAATGTACACAAATACAACGACAACCTTAAATATTTTTATTAATCAACACAAACCCATTAATACCATACACTTACAGATAGGCCGAGAATTAGCAATAACATCGCACAAACGCACCGGGAGTAAAAACTCTTGATTCCTAGCGATAAGGCCACAGGAAACTTAAAAAATGGGCTTGAACGATTTGAAATAAAGCTTATGTGTACTGATCGTAAATGGGTTCAATTGAATATTTTGGTAAACTGGGACAGGCAAGCTTTATGAATCGATCACACCCTTTAGTTTTAAGCGTTGCGGTTTTATTTTCCATAATTGGATGTGATGCCTCACCATTTCGTATGTATTCTGCTAGAACCGATGCGCATTTTGAAAAAGCCAAAAATGATATTCACGAAGCTGCCAATTCAACCGCTGAAGCTCTTAGCTCTGTCCGGGTGGATTATGTCAACGAAAGCCAAGCAAAATTAAATGCTTTGGATAAACAATACATCACTATAAAAGAACAGGGAAAAAACTCCACAGGGGAAGCCAAGGCGGAACTTTATAAGCGCCTACAGAACTTGCAAGAACGCAGAGATGGCATTCGCGAGCGCTTGGATGATTACCGTAAATCCAATGATAAAGCTGCAGAAAATCTGCGCACCGGCATAGAAGCAGCATTGGTGGATTACCAAAACGCCCTGATCGGAAAATAATCTTATCCTGTTTGATTAAGCATTACTTATCTTGACGAAATATTATAAATCAAGCTTTTTGCAGCGAAGCTTTTAATCGCCCCAAGCCTTCGTTAATTGAAACCTTGGGCTTATAACCAAGATCTTTCCTTGCATTTGAAATATCAAACCAATGCGATGTGGACAACTCCTTGGCAAGAAACCTTGTCATGGGTGGTTCGTTTTGTATTCGAAAAAGACTATAGGTCATTTCAAAAACCCAACCCATGAAGTAGGCAAACGAAATCGGAACACTTTTATCAATCATTTTACCGTTACCAGCACGGATGATTTCATTGACCAAATCCCAAAGCTTCCACGGTTCATCGTTAGAAATAAAATAGGCTTTACCCGCACAAGAAGAACCAATGTCTAAGCGATCCAAAGCAAGTAAATGAGCCTCCGCAGCATTATCAATATAGACCGAATCAACCATTACAATGCGATTTCCAATTTTGCGAAGTCTGCCTGCGTTAGCACGCTCCAAAATTCTTGGAACCAAATGGTTATCGCCTGGCCCCCAAATTAAATGCGGCCTCAATGCCACCGTAGCAAGCGTATTATCATTCGCATTCAAAACCATTTGCTCCGCAATAGCCTTGGTTTTAGGGTATGCAGTGAGATAACTTTCTGGATAGGAAACAGATTCACTAACACCTTCCATATCAGAGCCATTAAAAACAACACTAGGCGAACTGGTGTATACCAATCTCGGAATACCCAAGATTTTACAACACTCAATAATGTTTTTAGTCCCCACCACATTGGTTTGGTAATAATCTTGATAAGCGCCCCAAATACCAGCCTTGGCAGCAGTATGAATGATTGCATCGCAATCTTGGGCAGCTAGTTGAATTGCTTTTTTATCAACCAAATCGCCTTGAAACTGAGCAACACCCAGTGCATTCAATCCTGAATGCAGCTTACGGGAAATGCTTTGAACTTTGTCGCCCCGTGAAACCAACATCGAGCAAATTGCAGAGCCAAGAAAGCCCCCACCGCCAGTTATCAACACTTTCATGAAAGCCTCCCAGCAGCCCAAACTGCAAGTTCTTCCCGTTTGATTTTGGAGTTATGCCTTATATCTACAGGGAAGGATGGATGGATGACAAACTTGGTAATATCTTTGGTTTCAGGATAAAGCAAAGCTCTACTGGCAAGGTTGCGTAATAACTGTTGATCATTGATCATGCCTTTTTCTTTTTCGACACAAAGCACAGGAAGTTGCATGCCTGGTTCGCCAACCCCTACAAGTGCGCTTCGAAAAACACCCGGAACGGAATCAAAAATCCCTTCAATAGGAACGGTATGAAAAATCTGATTTGCAGAGGAAATGCGCTGAGATTTCCTACCACAAAACCAAAGCCTACCCTCGGCATCGAAATATCCAAGGTCACCCATTCGATGAAGCATAACACCATCAACCCCAAGAATTTTAGCAAGGCTTGTTTGGGAAGGGCGATTAAAATAATGCTTGGTAACGACAGGCCCCCGCACCACGATTTCCCCAATTTCGCCGCGTGTAACCTGCAAAGATTCAGACCAATTTTCGATTGCTGAATCATCAATTTTAATAATACGAACATCGATACCTTGAACAGGCTTGCCTACACAAACACCTTTTCCTGAAGATGTGAATTGTTGAGTTTCTGAAAGAATGATGGCACTAGAGATGGTTGCAACAGGCAGAGATTCGGTTGCCCCATAGGGAGTATGCAGATGAATTCCGGGATTTAATCGAGCAGCAAGATTGGCGATTTCACGAGCAGGAACCGGGGCCCCTGCAGAAAGAATACGCTTAAGCGTTGGAAATTTAACATCCATTGGAAGGCTTCCCAACCTACGAAGCAGCGCAGGAGAAGCAAACAGATTAGTGACTTTAAAATGCCTGATCGCTCCAAGAATTTTATGCGGATCAGCTTTAGCAGGTTGGGTGAAATCCATTTCTGGAATAACCGCAGTCATGCCCAATGCTGGAGAAAAAAGGCCGAAAAGAGGAAAAGTAGGAAGGTCTACTTCACCTGGAACAATTTGATAAAGGCTTTTAAGAAGTTGAACCTGGGCATGAAATTGCTCATGTTCATACACCACCCCTTTGGATACTCCCGTGCTGCCGCTCGTAAACAAAATAGCAGCGGGATCAACTGGATTGCAAACCAAAGGCGTATTTAAAGTCGATCCATTTTGTAAAACATGCGACCATCGGGTTCCGAATATAGCACGCCCAACAGTGATAGTTTTACGGATCGAAGATTTACCCCATCCAAATAAAAGCCTTGCCATTTGCGCAAGCGGAATTCCGATAAAAGCATCTGGCTGAACTTCTTTAAGGCAGGAACCAATGCCTTTTAATCCAAGCCCTGGATCAACGACAACAACCGTTGCGCCAATAGTGAAAAGTGAAAAAACAACTTGAAGGAATTCAATGCCAGGCTTGACCATGACAGCAACGCGCATCCCAGGCCGAAAGCCTTCTTCGATAAGGCCACGGGCAGCGGCATCGATGGAATGCTGCAATTGGAAAAAGGAAAGCTGGGCAGAAATTTTAGGGCCGGATGAAAGGTGAGCGCCATGTTGCACAATAACAGCCATGGCATCGGGAAAATCATGGGCCATTTCCCGCACTAGTTTCGCAATATTAAGTGAGCCTGACATGGCTCAACCCCCGGGATGTTTCATGAAGAAATCTTGAATCTTCGCAGAGATCGGAGCAGGGGCATCTTCGAGAAGGTAATGCCCAGCATCTTCAAACACATGATAATCCGCATTGGGGAAATATATTTTCCACTCAGCAAGAAAGTCATCATTAAAGATAAAATCATGCCTGCCCCAGCAAAAGATTTTGGGGATATCATTCAAATTAACAAGGCCCGCCCTAGTGCTGTCAATAATTTCAAACGAAGGATGACTTGGATTGATTGGAATATCCTGCACAAAGCGGAAGATTGCGAGTCGATCCTTCCAGCTTGAATAAGGCGAAAGAAAACCTGCTTTAACTTTACTACTAAGGCCTTTAATGGAGCAGTATCGTGCTGCGCCCAGACAAAACCCATTAAACCCACGAACCAATAATGAACCAAAGAATCTGGATCTACAAGCCTTGAGAGTCCAAGGCAAAGGCTTGCCTGGGGGAAGGCCAAAACCTGCAGTGTTCAAAAATACAATGCTTTCAATTCTCGAAGCATTTCGCACGGCCCAAGAGGTTCCTATCATGCCGCCCCAGTCATGCACAACTAAACTGATTTTCCCAGTTGGGGCAATATGATTGATCAATTGATCAAGATCATGAAGCCTGCTTTCAAGCGTGTAATCATATTGTTCATCTGTGGGCCTGTCGGAAAGCCCGCACCCAACATGATCGGGAACAATGACCCGCATGAATTTGGAAAGGGCCGGAATCAAGTTGCGATAAAAAAAAGACCATGTCGGGTTGCCATGTATCATAAAAACAGGCCTTCCCATACCTTCATCAAGGTAATGAAGCTTGTGATTGCCGAGGTTGAGAAATTTACCCTGAAAAGGGTAAAGGGAGGGGTTCTCCCTAATCCAATTTAAAAGGGATTCGGGAGGGCCTGAAACATCGCCAAGCTTATTACCAACTACCATTCTACGCCCAGCATCAAACAATTAAGCCCGCTGCCAATCCCAAGCAAGCCAACCCTGTCACCAGGGAGCAGGAATTTTCGTTCTTCTGCAATGGCTGCGGTCAAAGGCAGGGAAACTGTGCCGATGTTTCCAAGAAAAGGAAAAGTAGAATAATCCTTGTGCAAAGATATTCCAAGAGCTTTCAAAACTGAATCACGATGTGGGGCACCAACTTGATGGCAGATAACTTTATCGATGGCATCGGGTGTCCAGCCGATCTTGCCTACAAAGTTTTTCCAAGTCCGCATGCCAAGATCAACGCCATATTTCAAAACTGCAACAGAATCGGTAGTCATAAAATGCCTTGCAGCGTGAATAACCCCCTGAATGATTTGTTTGGGTGATGCGCCATCGGGTATAAAATCGGGTATGGGTTCATTAGTGAGGCCCCATCTGCAAAGGCTATGATGCTCTGCAGCACTTTGCGCACTTGCAGCAATAAGCTTTCTTCTTTTTTCGCTAGAGAAGGAACCATCGGTAACAACAACAGCGACTGCGCCTGAACCCCCTGTTAGGGTGGCAAGGACATCTTTAAAGGTCTCGATGTTTTTTCTTTTGAGCAGTTCCGCAATCATGGTGTCGTTGATTTCGCGTGAGGTTTCGCAAGAGACAACAACGCCCGCACGAATCTGGCCAAGCTCTATACGATTGGCAATATCAAGAATTCCATTCAAAACACCCAAGCAAGCATTGCTGATATCGTAAACGAGAGCATTGCTACCAACGCCCAACTTTGCGGCAACAGAACAAGCGGTGGCAGGTTCAAATTGTTCTCTGCAAACAGCAGAGTAAATAACAACTTCGAGATCTTTCGCAGTTACATTAGAACGATCGAGGGCTTTTCGGGCAGCAAGAGTTGCACCTTCAGCAACGGAAAACCCTGGTTCCCACCAGCGTCGTTCCTGAATTCCGGTCCAGGCGAGTAGTTGGCCCGCATTGAATTTCAAGGCTTCATAGACGGGCAGCAATCTGGTTTCGAGTTCCTCGGTGGAAACGACCACCGGGGGAAGTTCATACCCAATTGCATCAAGATACACCCGAGAATATTTCATAAAAGTTCTATCCTGAATTATCGCAGTTATGACTTCCAAGCTTTAAGTCGGAAGTCTTTCATTTCATAGATGATCAAGCCATCCACGGATAGTTTACCATCTGCAACCAATAAACCAGAGGGATCATCCCTATTGGTAATAGTTGCCTCAACTATCACAATCTTATTATGCGGAATAACTTGCCCGCGGTAAATCCAAATATGTGGTTCTGGGGCTACGATAGGCAAAAAAGTGTCTACGGAAGGCCAAAACCGGGTAGCAAGGATTTTCATCAATTGGACCATAGCTTCAAGCCCAAGCGAACCAGGCCAGACCGGATCTTCATAGAAATGTGCTTTAAAAAACCAATCATTAGGGTTAACTTGCTTGATTCCCCGGATATAACCCAGACCCTTTACACCACCCTTTTCTTCAAGATATTCCACCCGATCCAACATTCTTAAAAAATCATCAGGAAATGGAAATTCTGCACTTATCAAGGCATCCACACGGGCATATTTCTCAACATTCCACAAATTCGCACCACGAACCCCTACTTGGTTGGCAAGCGCATCCTTCGAAAAGAACCCAAAGGTGGTATCCCCCTTGTAGATACTTTTGCCCTTACAAAAAACATCAAATAAATAAGATTGCACCACCATCCCTGCAGAGGATGAAACCCGTGTAATCTTAACCTTGATGGAAAGAGTTCCAGCATCGGCAAGTACAGGTTCCAGATAAACAGCTTTACCCCCCAGATTACGGAAGGAAAGATCTTCCTGACTGGTGAGCGCAGATCCCAAATAAGCCGCAAGCCAACCACAAGGTTGCAATGCGATTTCCAAAAGAATGGCAAAAGGCATAGCGGCTTGCCTTTCGGAATGGAAGTACCATTCATCAGGGGGCACATCATACTCTACAAGAATTTCGCCACCTGCAACCATCTTCCACGGTTCGCAATTTACTTCCATGATCCGATCGAGGAATTTATAAGGTGGCCCCGGTAGCCTTGCAATTTTTCTTTCCGAATCAAAAACCTTGTAGGCATCGCCAAACGCTTCTGAAGGGTTGCCTATTGCAAACGCCAAAATACTGGCATTATCAAAGCGGGCCGTTTTCACAGCACCAGAAAGCCCACCCGACCATATTGCCTCAACCGATTCTTGGCACCATCCCGTCATGCGGAGCGACATCGATTTTATTTCAACCACATTTTTTCCATCCGCATACATGTAAGCATCAACGATCGTATAAGGCTCTGGGCGGTATCCTCTTTCTCTGATCAAAACTTCATAGGTGACTTTTTTCGTAGCAGCAGTGACTTGCCCCCTGCAGCGAAGTTTGCCTGTAACACCAGGTACAGGTTCAAACGCAACATTCGCTTTTTCCCCTACCCATCCCATGCGGTAAAGAAAAATCCGCAGAGTATGCAAGCAACATTCATACATTAAAGTTCCAGGCATAACCTGATCATCCACAAAATGACAAGTTAGAAACCAATCATCAGGATGAATATCGGCCTCGCCAAGTATACGCCCAAGGCCAGAAGGCCCGCCTTCGGGTTCAAGAAGAGGCACCCGATGCACTAGCCGCATTTTTCCACCGGGCAAAGTTGCAGGATCACTGATAGGCAAGTTGGCAAACCTTGCACCAAAACAAGCCGCCAAATCCCCACTTCTTAATGCATCTAATTGATCATCAGTAAAAGATTCTTCGATCATGGGAAGCAACGGAGGAACTGAAATTACTTCTTCATTTTTAATTGCATTTGCTGAAATAGCTATACCTTTACCCGCAGCAAGTGCTTCCTCTGTGAAGAAGCCTGCGCAACCTTCTCGCATTGCCATAAAAGGTTCGCCATTTACCGTGGCATCGTACCAAAATCGAAAAAGATAAGTGTCATTATGGCGAAAGAAACGATCAATGCGGATATCATAATAAATAATTTCGCCAGCAACGGGCAAAGAACGGAAGAAAGTAACCTCTGCATCAAGCAATCGATAAACGGCAAGCCCCTTGGTTTTATGGTCGATGCCTAAAAACCCTGATAGAAACAGATCTGCCTGCCCCGATTCCACAGCAATGCAAGTGGGGATTCTGCCATGATCCAAATACCATGCACCGGGCAAAACATCATGTTCGGTAATTATTCTTCCCGCACCCATCGAACAAGGCTCGCCCTCGATTGCCAAGATTCGATCTACAAGCATTAGGGGTTCATCAGGTAATCTTACTCTAGTAGGGTAGGTATCAATTTCAGAATACATAGAACCCAACACCCCGGTAATATTTCCTTGGGCATAATGCAAACAAGCATCTCGATTAAAATTTCTGGGTGGTGTTAAAAGCGCCTCAATAGGATTATTTGCAATGGCCCTATCAGAACCATCTTCTGAAAATACTTCAACCTCATTATTAACTAAGTCCACCGACTGCAGCATCTGATTTTGAAATTCAATCACGGCAGTCATCTGGTGCAAAGTTGTTTGCGAAAGTTTTAAATAAGAGGCATGGGCTTCCATCGCAGATTGATTCATGTTTACAGCATGATCAACACCATAAAACTGCGGCATATTGTTGTTTTCCATGAAATGTACTCTTTTTGCCGTTACTTCTTGTGCAACAACATGGGGACTTTCTTCACCCGCACTTTGGGATTTGAAAGTAAAACCTAAAGAACCTGTAATCAAACTCGCAGTGAGGCCTTTGGTATTGGCCAAGGAAGTAGGAACAAAAAGAAAGCTGCAATCCAAAGGGACCCGCTCAGAAATCAAAGCAGCGATGGTTTTCAAAAAAGCGAGGTACTGGCTTCCACGAACATTACTAAGTGATTTTGCAAAATGAGGTCTGCCTTTAAGAATATTAGTAATGATTCTGGAGCATGAAGACCCGGGCCCCATTTCTAAAAATATGCGGGCCCCATCATTGTATGCGGTTTCCACAAGCAAATTAAAATCCATCGTGCTTAAAGCCAAACCTGTAATCGCTTCCGATGCTGCCTCTTTGGTAACCTCGTAGGCAGAGCCAAATGATGCACTATAAATATAGGGTGTAGCCATGGGAGTAGTTGGCAGCAAATGGAATCTTCGATAAGCATCTGCAATGGGGCGTGCGGCTTCACAATGCACCGCAGCAGTTTCAGTGCTTAAAGGAAACAATCTACAACCCAAGAGTTTAACCAGCTTCTTTACTTGAGTGGCATCGCCTCCAATAACACATTCAGAGGGGCTGTTGATAATAAGCAAATAAACTCGGTCAAATTCTGCCAAAGATTGCTCGACTTCTTCTACTGATTTTTCCACTAATCCGACAAGCCAATCAGGAACTTTCCCGGGTTCCATTCCCCAAGAAAGGGCGATAGCCTGCCTTTTTCCTACTAGATCTTCCTTAAAAAGAGTCGAGCCTTCCAGCCCATGCCAAAGCCCATCGCGATCAGCCCAATAACCCATTGCAACTAATGCGGTTGATTCACCCAAGCTATAGCCCAGCACCAAATCAGTTTTTATGCGCGAAAGCCTCATTATTTCGGCGGCAGTGCATCCAAATGAAACTTGCGCCATGATTCGCTCATGGGGTAAAGGCTGGCGGAATGGCCTGCCATGCCAGTAAAGTTCGGGAAGAATCTGCGATCTCAACTTAAGACTCTTTTTGTCGTAATTAAGATGGCTGTGTGGCCAACGAAGAGAAAGATCCGCACCCATAAAAAGAAAATCTGCACCGGAGCCTGGAAAAACCATGGCAACCTTGCCATCGTTTCCAAGTGGATTTCTGCAATAAAAAACCCGGTCAGCAATTGAAGGCTCAAGAAGTTCGCCCCTTAAGGTTTTGAAACCAGCCTCAATAATCAAAGGCAACTCGATAAGATTGAAAACCACAAAAGCCAAGGCTAAGGGTGAACCAGCCAAAGCGAGATTCTTTTCATGCCAAGCTTTGGCCAAAGAGAGCAAAGTGGGAAAGTGGCCCTGCGACGCAAATTGTTTTAAAAGAAAGAGATTGGCTTCAAGAGCAGGAACATCGCTTCCTTGAATTGCAAAAAGTGCTTCTGAAAAAGCAGTTGCAACCATATTTGGAGGTAATGCGTTATTTTCTATTTCGGGTTCTTCAAGCAAAATATGAAACCAAGTTCCATCGCTGCCCAACGAATTAACCCCTGCCCTTCGCGGGCCATCTTCTCTGTTACGAAGCCAAGGAGTGGGGGTAAAATTTTCCGCTAGAAATCGGGCATCATCATATCTGCGATCAATTTCGGGTTGTTCAAGTGCAGTTCCTGGCAACACTTTCTGGCTTAAACAAAGGCAAGCTTTTGCCAAAGATTGCAGCCCTGTAGCAGCCCCCGACCAGCCAAGTTGAAACCTAGCACAATGAAGCACCGCTTGCCCTGAGACCTGCCTTGGGGAAAAGAAATCTCCAAGAGCCCTAGCCTCTGCGTCGTCGTCTAGTTCTAACCCGGAAGAATTGGATTCAAGATATTGAATGGTTGCAGGATGAATACCCGAAGAAAGATAGGGGCTTTCCATCGCAGTCCTACAGGCTTTGTCTGAATTTCCTTTGGCGACGGGGTCTTTAAAAGTTCCAATTCCCCGGAGTACCGCCAAGATGGTATCACCTGATTTTTCCGCATCTTCAAGCCTTTTTAAAACAAGAACTGCAGAGCCATCCGAGGGAAGAATGCCTGTATGCCCTTGGGCCAAAGGCGCATGCATAACTGCTGCTGTAAGCCTGCCTTCTTTTGCAAGAGGTACAATCAAGCGGGGGTCGAGACAAAAATCAACTGCACCAACAAGGGCGCTATCGATCTGAAAAGATGCCAGCGAATCCCAAGCAATTTCAAGCGCTTTTAACCCCGAATTTTCATCTGCAGCAACGGTAAACGCCGCAGCACCCACCTTGTATTCGCGAGCGATTCTGCTGGCCGCAATACTGGCGAGCGCACCCATCGTTCGATCTGCATTCAATGCTGGGCCCGCAGCATCTGCATATTCGGGGTTTCGATTGTTCGCAAGCCACCACCAACGCAAATGGTAATTTGTCGTGTTTAAATCAAGCCCTACTCCAAGAAAGACTCCCATTCTTTGAAAATCAGACTCCTTGAACTTCATGAATTGAAGAGCTTCTCGCGCAGTATCTAGGGCCAACCCCTGCTGCGGGAGCATCTGTTCAAGTTCCCGAGGCGGAATTCGAAACGCATCCAGAGATAATTCCACTGCTTTTTTAGGCTTCCCTATAAGCACCGTATTATTGGGCAAATCCGCAGCAATGGCTTTTGATGATTGCACATTCCAGGCATTTACAAGGGGCCCTACTTCAACTTTATCAAACCCCATCGCCCGCTGAAAGAAAGGTTCTGTGCTGCAATCCCCTGCATTTCTTGCTGCAAGCGAAACAACTGCAAGTGGGCAATGATCTGCTTGAGGCTCAGCAACCCTAAGTTTTTGGCCAATCCATTCTTCGACTAGAACATGGGCGTTGATGCCGCCAAAACCAAAACCGCTGAGTGCTGCCCTACGGGGAATATCTTCCTGCCTTCTATTCCAAGGCTCGACCGTTTTTAAAATACGAAATGCAGAAGAATTTATTTTGATCGATGAAGAACAAGCTTCAAACCCTGCGGTAGGGGGAAGTTGCTGATGGTTTAAACCAGCTAAAACCTTTGCTAGCCCGGCTCCACCTGCTGCAGTAAGCACATGCCCAACATTAGACTTTACAGACCCTATAACGCATTGATTAGATTTATATGATTCAGACTTCCACAATTCTGCCATGCTTGAAAATTCAACCCCATCGCCTACTGGAGTTCCCGCAGCATGGCATTCGATCAAATCAATATCCGAGGGCTTGAGGCCCGATTGCTGATAAGCTGCACGCATGGCACGCAGTTGGCCTTCGCTATTAGGGGCAAGCAACCCGCCCCCGATATCATTAGAAATGCCTATGCCTCGAATCACTCCAAGAATTTGATCTCCGGCTTCAATGGCATCCTGCAAGCGCTTGAGCAAAAATATCCCTGCACCTTCACCTACCATCAGGCCATCGCCACGATGATCAAACGGCCTGCAACTACCCGACATGGATAAAGCCCTGAGCTGGCTGAATCCCATATGGGTATAAAGGCTATCGGCGCCAGAAACTCCCCCCGCAAGCACCGCATCGGCCCTGCGATTATAAAGGGCTTCCGAGGCAAGTTTCAGTGCATAAAAACTGGAAGCACACGCCGCATCTAGGGTAAAGCAAGGCCCACCCAGATTAAAAGCCTTAGCAATAAGATTGGCAGGAAGTGCAGCGGGTTGCGATAACCAAGAAGGCTCAATCCCTTGGCATTCTTCAGGTACAGGCAGCCCCGCGGCTTCGAAAAGAACTTTCCCCAATACTTGAAGATTGAGCTTGCAGGTGCCTTCGGTAGGCAATGCAATATGCCCAAGAATCACCCCTACTCGCTGACGATCTAGGTTATCAATCTTCCCTTTTAAAGCTTGTGATGCAGCTTCCAAAGCAAACAAACTACCAGTATCAAGCTTCTGAAGTACCTCTAGGGGCAACGGATATTCTTTGGGATTGCGCTCTGGAACCCGTGCAAAAAAGCCTCGGGTAGTGTGAACCTTGTCGGCTTGCGCCATTGAATTGGCACGAAGGGTTGCGGGGTCTAAAACCCAACGCTTAGGTTCAACCTCGCTTGAAGCATTTTGCCCAGAGGCAACAAGCTGCCAAAGAGATTCAAGATCGGAAGACCCTGCAAAAACGCAACCCGCACTGACAATGGCAATGGGAGAAAAGAAAGAATGATCAGATGATTCGGGGCCGTGCTTAGTATTGTTCATGCAAAACCCGGGCTAGATGGTGGCTGGTTTTCCCAGTCGATTTTTGCGAAAAGCCCTGGCCAGAGATGCATCTAAAACGCCTTCAACGGCTTCCAAACGCATAACCACACCAAACACCGGGTCAATCATATCAACATCTGCAACTGCATGCAGTTCATTGGCCTTGCGAATTTCCAAAACAACCTTTAGCTTTTGATTGAAGATGGGTTTCCGAAACAAGCGAAGGCTACCAATTCTGCAAGGTAACGAACCCATTCCCTGCATCTTCGATGTCCAAACAATCATCATTTGTAAAATCGCATCCAACCCCAAGGGATCAAGAATCCAGCGCTGCCTTAAAGGCTGACGAATCCATTCGGATGGTTCGGGTGCACCTTTAACCCAGCAAGTGATACCTCGTTCGCCACAGCTTTCAACATTTTCCAGACAATGCATCATTTTGCCATGAAAAAGAACCTCACGATAAAGGTCATCAATCAAATATTCGACTTTTGGAGCCGTGATGGATCGAAGATTTGCAGGGGAACCTGGCAATGCTTCCACCAATAAGATGTCGGCACGGGCATGCAAAACATCTTTGCCGTTATTACGAAAACTTCGCGCTTCCACAGGAATAATAAGGCCATGAGAAGTCGCGCGTGGAATCCCAGTAAGATAACGCAATTGCAAGGGTTCAGGCTGATCACAAATCACACCATGCAAAATTCTAAAGTCATCACAGCCATGAAATTGATAACCTGGATTCTCGTGCAACGCGGCATGGGCAAGCCATTCCAGCATTATGGCCATGGGCAATACAGGCCTGCCATCAATAACATGATGTTCGAGAAAAGGATGCTCTAAAAGATCCAACTTCCGTTCAAAAGTAAGAAGTGAAGAGGATTCTGATTTTATCTTGGGAGGAACTTCTTCACGGGGGATAGAAGAACCCTTTGCAAGCACACAAACTTCAACAGAAGAATTATTGGAAAGCAATTCACACGCAAGCAAAGCAGCGCCTTCTTTTATGGGAATGAGGCCAACGCCTTCCTTTAGGAAAAGTTTTTTCAACCCCTCGCCCACCATGCCGCCTTCCCATGGCCCCCAATTAAAAGAAACAACACGGGTATTTTTTAACAACCGGGAGTACTTCTGCGCCATCTTATTGAGAACTTCATTAGCCATGGCGTAATCAACCTGGCCATTTCTACCAAAGCGCGCAGTGGTACTAGAAAACATTGCCAAGAAATTAAGTTGGTGAACATCAACATTGGAAAGAATATTAAGTAATCCTGTCACTTTGGTTGCAAAAACCCGCTGGAATTGTTCCGCAGTCTTATCTTCAATCAAGGCATCTGCCAAAACCCCAGCACCATGAATAATGCCACAGACAGGGCCTAAATTAGCCTGAACTTCAGCAAGAATCTGGGCCACAGAACCCGCATCGCGAATATCCACTGAACGATAAATCACCTGAGAACAACTGGCACCCAACTTTTCTAAGTTCGCTCTTACTTCGCGATTCGCAAGAATCTGTTTGCACTGCTCGCCAATGGCTTTAGGCGAAAGCACTGCCCCGGGCCGAGTCGCAAGCTCTTTCTTAATATCCATTTCAGAATGCAACTTCACGAGCCACTCTGGCTCATTGGTTGGTTCGGGGCTTCTTCCCAAAACTAAAATTGAAGGTGCATGAAGATCCGCAATCGCTTGGGCACAGGCTGCTGTAACGCCCCTAGCACCACCAGTAACCAACACTAATTTACCTTCAAGGTTGAAATCAGTTTTAGAAAGTTCCACTTGGGTGGCATCCAGTTGGATGGCTCTTCTACCCGAAGAATTGATAGCAACCTCAACTGGGCCATGAAACAAAATTTCGTCTGCTATTTTCTCAGCCGCATCAGCCGCGCCAATTCGGGGATCAATATCGATGGCACGCGATCGGATAAGAGGCCACTCGCGGGCGGCAGTCTTCACAAGACCGAGCAAACCAGCATCAAGAGGATTGCGATCCTCTGCAAATGATTCAAAACCTAAAGCGCCATCGAATCTGGTAACTGCAAAAAGGATGGATCCGGAGGAAGAAGATTCCGACCGCAAAGCCTTGCCAACCGATTGCACCGCCATTAAAGATTTCAACAGAAAATCTTCGTTTGAATGCAAAGGAGAGGAGAGGATAATAAGGCCGCCTAATCGATCCCACGAGGCATTGATAACTTCGTTCAATTCTATTTTTTCAGCTTTGAACCCACGCTTAATGATAGCCTTACAAACTTCGATAGATAATTCTGCATCTGAACCTGTGACGAGTATTTGTTTGTCAATACCGAGGGTTCCGTGGTTGCCAGCCACCATAGCCAACCTAGGAACCAACCGGTCAAGCCCGGTAGGAATCGAAGGCTGGCTGAATGATTTTTTTGCGGGGGGTGCCTCAATTGCCGGTTCTTTTTGCAGAACACCTCCGCCATCAAGATGATTTAAAACCTCGCGGAGTGTATTTAAAGTTCCCAAGTGTTCGGGCTTTACAATTGGAGCTTCGGGCAACTTTTCCTGAATTGCTGCGAGAATTTCCACCCGCTTGATTGAATCGATCCCCAGGTCTGCATCCAAAGCCATGTCAAGTTCCAACATTTCCGTTGGATAACCCGTCTTCTCAGAAACAACCTGAATTAAAACTGATTCAATAGTGCTTATTCTCTTTGTCGCCACGGGGGGCACATTAACTACTGGAATTACATTTTTAGTTTCGGTCTTAAGATCCTCAACTTTGGATCCCAGAAGAAACTCAGCCACTTGGCGCAAAGTGTTAAGCGCTCCAAGATGTTCTGGCTTGACGATAGGCGCATCAGGCAACCGCTCTTGAATAGCCGCCAAGATCTCGACTCGTTTGATAGAATCGATACCAAGGTCTGCATCCAAAGCCATATCAAGCTCTAGCATTTCGATTGGGTAGCCTGTTTTTTCAGAAACCACTGCCATCAAAACCGAGGCGATGGCCCCAAGCGGCGGAGCGGCTTGAGCGGATAAAATCGAAGTCGCAATAGGTGCAGCTACCACGGGTGCCGGCTGAACTTTGGCAATAGTTGGTGCAGCTACCAGGGGTGCAGGCTGAACTTTGGCAATAGTTGGGGGATTAATTGGTGCAACAGGCTTTGCAACAGGTGCAACCAATGTTTCAGTGATAAAGGAAGTTTGAGGTGCAGGAGCGTAGGAAATAACTGGTTGAATTTTTTCTTCCATTTTGATTTGAGGCATAGCGGGGTTCAACCCCAAAGATGCTTGTAAAACAATCTGCTGCTGTTGGATAAGGGCATGCAGATTACGCTGAGCATATTCCTGCCCTTCCAAAAACATCTTGTGAATTTGGGAGGATTGCTCCTGCAATTTTTGCAGCATGTCGAGGCTTGCTTTGGTTACATCAAGCACACGGGCAATGCCATCTGAATTAATATTTCTATTTGACATCGTTACGGATTTCACTTCCTGATTTACTAGCGGGGGCATGGTTGGGATTATAATTTTCGGATTTTCAAGAGGTCTTGTTGAACTTAATGGAATTACAACTTTAGTTTCGATAACTTTTTCGATAACTTTTTTTACGGGTGCAACTTTAACAACACTTTGGATCTTGGGTTCGCCTTTATCCGTTTTGGCCCGAACATAATTGGCCCCACTCAATGCAACAGTGAATCCAGGTTTTTCAACAGGTGCGGCCACGAAACCCTTATCCCACTGAGCCAGATCCACCTTTAGGCCCAAGGCACTAAGCTTGCACAAAAGTGCTGCAAGATCGTACTCGCCTGATTTCTTGCCTTGGCTTGCGTCTAGCGAAATTGCATTATGCTTCTGGCCCTTGAGGATTTCAGAAACAAGGCCAGATAGCCTACTTCCTGGCCCGATCTCAACAAAAGTTGTGGCACCATCGCGGTGCATTGCAGAAATCATCCTGCTGAACTCAACACTTTTCGCCAACTGGCCTGCAAGAAGTTTATTAGCAGCAACTTTTTCCGTTGGGTAAATAGAGGCTGTCGAATTTGCGTAAACAGGAACCTTGGTGGAATTCCACTGAATGTTCGATTGGATAAACTCCAAGAAAGGTTGCTCCGCATTGGCAACCATTGGGCTATGAAATGCACCACCTACCTGAAGTTTCTTCGCTTTAAAACCCTTTGATGCAAGAATATTTTCTGCAAGATCAATCTGGTCTAGCGGCCCAGCATAAACAATTTGGTTTAAAGTATTTCGATTTGCGGGGACCAAAGATATGCCATTGGCATGAAATAAGGCAGCAACATCTTTTTCGGGCGCCAGCACAGCAATCATGCCACCATTCCCGGTCGAAGCATGTGCCATGGATTTGCCCCGCTGAAATGCGAGGTCAAGAAACTGCTCATCCGAGAAAGCCCCAGCACAAGCGAGAGCAGCAAGTTCACCAAAGCTATGCCCTGCGGTCAAATCGGGTTTCAACCCGAACCTGCTTAATATTTTTGCTGCACCGAGTTCAATCACGCCCAATGCAGGTTGTGCATTCAGGGTGTCCTGCAATCGCAAAAGGTCTTGCGCTGCTTCATTAGAATCAAAAGTAGTCTGGGGATAAATCAGATCGACCAGCAAAGTTGATTCCGACTGGTTTTCCAGTTGTATTGCATGGGCTTTTTCAAATACATCCAGCATTTCGGGGAACATACAGGAAAGATCAAGAAGCATTCCTGGGTACTGCGCGCCTTGGCCACTAAAAAGAAAAGCGAGTTTGCCGGAATGTTGGCCCTGATCAATGAAAATACCTAAGGGAAGAGGTTTATCTTTCTGAAACTGCGCCAAGCATTCAAGCGCTTTTTGCAATACTTGCGCAATATCTGTTTCGCCCTTGCGAGTAATCAACAACAATCGCCATTCCATGCGGTGATCAAAACTCATGCGGGAATGAAAGCAATCTCTGCGCCATTGCTCCCATTTAGGTTGAGCAATTAAGGCATCAAGTTTTTGCAGCAGTTCATTTTTTGAAGCAGCACAAAGCGAAAGAATCTGGGTGTTGCCATCCCAATCGGGTTGTAATTTTGTCTTTTGATATTCTTCGAGTACACAGTGAAAATTACTGCCACCAAAACCAAATGCACTAACTGCAGCCCTGCGTGGATGATTGGGGTTAGAAATCCAAGGGCGCTTTTGAGCAGAAAAATAAAAGGGCCCCTTGCCACGGTTCATGCCTTCTAAGGGCTTTCGTACCTTGATGCTAGGAGGCAAAACTTTATGAAAAAGAGCAGCGGCAGCTTTAAGCAAACCAGCGGCGCCCGCTGCAGCTTTGGTATGCCCGATCTGAGATTTGATAGACCCTACCGCACACCAGGAACCTTTTTTACCCGACTCTTGAAATACCTTCAAAAGCGAAGAAAGCTCGGTCGCATCTCCGACCTTAGTGCCGGTGCCATGGGCCTCAACCAGATCGATGGAATCGGGTGAAATCCCCGCTTCTTGGTAGGCAGCCTTCAGTGCGTTCATCTGGCCTTCAGCGCGTGGGGCATAAACAGCACCACCTTTTCCATCGCTTGAAGTACCAACCGCACGAAGCACCGCAATGATATTATCGCCCGCTTTTTCAGCGTCAGAAAGACGCTTGAGAACAAAAAGGCCAAGACCTTCACCCAGCACCGTGCCATCGCCTTCTGCATCAAAGGGCCGTGAATGGCCTGTTGGAGAAAGAGCAGGAGTTTTACTGAAACACATGAACATGAATATATCGTTGAAGGTATCAACCCCACCCGAGATTACCACATCCGATCGATGCGACCAAAGCTCTAAGGCTGCAAGATGCAAGGCGCCAAGGGAACTAGCGCATGCAGCATCTACAACACAGTTGGTGCCACCGAAATCAAAACGGTTTGCAATTCTACCTGCGACGACATTTCCCAATAGTCCGGGGAAGGAGTTTTCTTGCCATGGAACATAAGAGGCACTGATATCATCAATAATTTTTTGGGTGGTGGCATCATTAACGCCTGCTTTTGCAAGAGCCTTGCGCCAGCGGGGATGGCCTAGCCTAGCACCAAGAGGAATAACCAGTTCAAGGGTACCGGTAACCCCAAGAATAACACTAGCACGCGAGCGATCCAAAGTCTTCAAGCCGGGTTTTGGCTCACCAATACCCGATTGGTACCCAGCATGTTCAAGCGCCTGCTTTGCAGCCATCAATCCGAGTAATTGCGATGTATCGGTAGCCTCAAGGTTGTTGGGAGCAATGCCAAAGTCGCCGGGTGAAAAATCAACAGGAGAGATGAACCCACCGGTCTGACTATAAACCTTGTCAGGAAATTTAGGATCTTTATCGAAGTAATCTTCTGGGTTCCAATGAGAATCGGGAATTTTGGTAATACCATCTTTACCACTTTTGACGAAGCTCCAGAAAGCTTCGAACCCCTCGGAGCCCGGAAAGAAACAACCTGCCCCAACGATAGCTAAGGGTTCCATTTTCATTTTGGGAGTTGCGTCACTCATGCGAGCACCCCTGCATAACCTATTTGCTCTTTAAGTTTTTCAAACTCAACAGGCACGGGAGAAGGATTGCCCTGCTTGGCCAAACCGAGTAAGGCGGAAATACGGAATTGCATCAATTGCGAAGCCCCATGCAATAGATTTAATGCAACAATATCAGCTTTGCGATTTTCCGGTTTCTCAAGGAAAGAACCTCTGGTCCATTCATTGAAGGCCCCCATTGCTGGGCCACACCAAATTTGATAATCAACAACTCTGGAAGATTCGCCTGAATTCGCCCATCGGGAGGATTGCCCCAAATACCATCGGAAGACCAAAGCCATCTTATGCTTGGGATCTTTTTCCGCACGGGTCACTTGTTCGGGGTCTCGCTTGGTAAAGAACTCTTTCGTTTGTTCCCAAATTTCTTCGAGAGAAGATCGGAAGATTGTCTTTTCTAGTTGGGCCTTTTCCAGTTCAGGAATAAGATCAATCGAAGAATAATCCCTATAGGTTTCGTAAAGTTTTTGGGCCCGCATGGGGAACATGGTACCACGCTTTAATACCTGCACCTTTACACCCATTTCAAACATGTCTGCCGCAGGAGCCATCGCCACATCGGCTTGCCCAGATTCTGCCAGCATTTTACGAACCGTGGCACAAGAACCAGATTCAACACAGGATTGATTGATCGATCCTGATACGACATAAGCTGCACCCATAATAAATGCTGCAGCAACCGAGGCCGGGGTCGAAATACCACCCGCAGCACCAACCCGCAAGGGTTGCTGGTAGTTGTACTGCGCTTGCAAGCGATCTCGCAAAGCTATGATGGTGGGAATAAGAGTGATAGCAGGTCGGTTATCGGTATGGCCGCCAGAATCAGCTTCGGCAGTGATATCTTGAGCCACGGGGACCAAAGAAGCAAGCTTGGCCTGCTCTGGGGTCAACTTGCCGAGTTGAACTAATTCGCGAACAAATCGCTCTGGTGCAGGGCTAAAGAATTTGGTGGCAACCTCGACGCGGGATACTTTACCAATCACCCTGTTTGGAGTAACAACATTTCCATTTGCATCACGGCGTATGCCATGCAGCCTGTAAAGAATCAAAGGAAGAGTTAAATCAAGATAGGCAGAAGCTTCAACCAAGCGGATTTGTTGGCGCAGGTAAAGCTCGGCAATTGCCATTTCATGACGGGGTTCATTAGGGCTGTGAATAAGATTAAAACCAAAAGGCTTATTGGGGACCTCGGATTTTAAGCGCTGGATTGCATCTTCAACGCGAGCAAGAGAAAGCCCAGCGGCACCAAAAAAACCAAGCATGCCACTGCGTGCCATAGCGGCAACTAATTCGACGGAAGCAATGCCATTAGCCATCGCCCCTGCCAAATAATTGTATTCGAGACCCAGATCGCAACGGAAAGACGGGTCACCCAAATCTTGCGGCCTGATCGTCATCGCCGAAGACCCATTGAGCAATTAAACACCCCGCCACCTCCCCACAAAGTTACGGAAAACAAATGGACTGCCTGACCTCTTTAGCCATCCATGACAGTTCCAGCCAACCCTGACTGGAAGATAATATCATAACGCCCCATAGGGCACTCTTCCACAAGGCATTTGCAGGAATAACAATATCTTTTCGCTACAACCGTAACAACCCACCAAAAGCCCCACGGGCCGACCATCAAAAACAGACCATGTTTTTGCCATAAGGCATTCAAAGCAATAGGTTTACACCAAAAAACCGAAAGATTCGTTCGCCTGTACTAGGCTAAAGTGTAGGCTCGAAGAAATTTCAAATATTCTTGCTTTTCTTAGACCAAACCCCACCACCTACGAAGCAACCACTCCGTAGCAACGATGGAGACAAAGAATATCATGATGAGAGCATAAATCGGAGACCCAAGGTTCGATTTCCAATCTGGGTAATATTTACCCCCAGCTTTTTCAGTCTGAGGGGGTTCGCTGAGTAGCTTTTGGAGAAAAATCTTCAATTCCTCAACCCGTTGGAAGGTTCCACCACCCGCGGTAGCGATTTTTTTTAACCCCTCATGGTCTGCTGCCCTTCGAGTCATTTCAAGATCTTCATCATAAACCATAAAACGCGCAGAAGATTTTCCCTGAATCACTTCACCACTTGAATCTTTACCCTCGGCTTCAACTTCAATTTTATATTCACCAGACAACTCAGAGTTTAAAAACACACCACGCTCTTCCGAGCCCTTTCTGGAAATAGGAACACGAACTGCTTTGCCATCGGGCCCAAAAACCTGAACTTGATATTTGCCGACTTCCAACTCATTACCATCCTTTCCACGAAGAGCCACCCGGAAACCAAGCTCGCTATTTGCGGGGATGCGTCTGGAATCGGGGATTACAATAACACTGCCTTCCATTTCTTCCTGCCTAGCAAGCCACCGAACCATTTGGGCCCAAAATCTGCTATGGTTTTGTCTAGATTCAGGATCGCGAATCCATTTGTAGGAAGTATCCGCCCCAAAGGCTAAGGTGCGACCCTTCCCGTAATTCTGGGTTACCAGCAAAGGCTCTTTGCGATCTGATTCCGCAAGCACGGAAGACAACCCCGGTTTCAAACTGCCTAATTTGGTCTGGCCATCCAACTCTTTAAGCTTGGCCCAAGCACCTTGCGCCCCAGCAATCTGATTAGAAATTTTAAGAATGTAAGAGTATCTTCTTAATCCATCATCCGTAGGAACCATTTTAACCGGTGCATCAATCTGCCCTTGCACATCAAGCATAACAGGAAGAAGTTTTTCGATGGGAGTACCCTTCCAGTCGGAATTGCCAAAAGAGCTGTATCCGCCTAACATTAAAAAACCAGTTCCTTTTTCAAAGACCAAGCGTTCGACCTGACCAAGTACATCAGTACCAAGGGCCTTCACCTGTGCAGCGGTAACATCGCCAAAAATAATGGCATCATAATTGCGCTGATCAAAACGAAAAAGATCTCGAACATCATCATCGGGCTTGTCATTACCCCGAAGCCAAACTGGGAAAAGGCTGATTTTGGGATCTTTGCCAAGCGCATCGCAAATAAACTGAGGCTCCCAAGCCCGCAATTTATCAACCAAAAGAACCCTTGTGCCTTCTTTGACAACCGTAACATAAGTATCGATTTGATTGTTAGCAGCGCTAATTTCACCAGGTAAAGGCATAAAATCACGCCTAGGATCACCAACCTGAACCGTAACCTTGACCTCGCCCAAAGTAGAAAGCGGCCTGTGCCTGATCAAAATCTCATTGCCTTCTGCCCGCTTAAGCTGAATGGTCTGCCCCGGAACCCCAGCAATTTTCACCTCTGCATCATCCTGAAAAATTTTAGCAGCCACAGGCACCCCATCCAAAAGCAGGCGCACCCCCACCAAGGCATTATCAAACCCCGGGGCATTCAAAATTACTTTGACACTGATCTCGCCCCCTAGCGGAATAGTCGGGTTAGGTTCAGTGGAAATGGAAACAAGTGCCAAGTCGGTTTGGCCTGCGGTTGTGGTCGGTTTTCCTAAGGCAAAAGAGTGAACATTAAGCGAGAGATCGCGCAGACGCTGGGCCAAAGGAAGGGCAGGTTGCCTAGATGTTCCATTATCAGCACCATCGCTAAAAAGCAACAAGCCACGAAATCTTTCTTGGCCAACCGTTCTATCAATCACGCCTTTAAGGGCATTACCAATATCTGTGGTTTTACCGGAAGGAATCCCAGGTTTCTCTAGCTCATAATCCGATAATTGGGCAGAAAACTGAAACGCTTTCACTTCGGTATCTTGAGCCTGAAGCTGCTTAAAAAGTGGGTCGTTATCTTTTAAAACCTGCTGCAAATGATCCCAGCGGGAAGTTTGATCCGCCTCATCAAGAATCGTCATACTCTCGGAAGAATCCAAAAGTAAATAAATGATACTACGAACCGATTGTTTATCAAAGATTGCAAGCGATGGCCTGAAAGCCACTAAAAAAGCAAGCATCATCGCCATCAGACGAACAAAAAGTATAATCCCTATCCTAGAAGTGGTAGCTCTTGGAATTCCGATGTAAGTCCAAATCGTAATACCCACAAGCAACCCAGGAAGAGCGAAAAACATTAACCCGCCCACCGCCCGAAATCCCACCACCAAGCCACCAACCCCTAACGCCCCCTGCAACGCAGTCCATAGCATTGCAATCCCCACCAAAATCAAACCACCCACCACAAAAGCAACCTTACTACCCCGACTAGCCAACAACGGGAAAACCGCTGGCAGCCCCACCGCCACCGCCAATATTACCACCAAGGGCATAAGCACTGAAAGCAGGGGCAGCGACCCAAGCATTCCCATTGCAGTCGACCAAGGCCATAGCGGATCGATCACCCAATCCATAGGGCAAGCCTCCGCACATCAGCAGTAAATACAAGCGTTTTCATACAGGAAGGGGTTCCTTTTTATAGAATTTGTTCGCTGCAAAACTCTCAAATGTAAGGATGAAAGGCAACAGCAAAAGCAACCAAGGCATCAACTCCAAGGGTGGCCTATAATTCTGTCTGATACGCTCGGTCAAGTCTGCATCTTTGCCTAAAGGTACTACCGATCCCTTGCCAAATAACTCTTCCACTTTTTCGATTGCAATCTTTTCGAGGTAACATTCCTCCGCTGCAATATTCACACTAAAAGAGGATAGCCCTTTCTCTTTGTTATCAAGAAGCTGAAAATTTCCAGGCTCAACAGCCTGCCTCAAAACTAAGGGGCTACGATTTTCCCCCAAGTTAATCGTGCTCTCTGTAACACTCAACCCCGGGCCACGAAGTTGCAAAGGCATTTTCAATGGAGGAGGGGGAAGTTGGATAACTACGGGTTGACCCGACAAAAATTGCAATTCAGGAAGACGACTCTCCCCCCCCAAATACTTCACGGTACGATCCAAAAGCACCAAGCCAAACGAGGAATCCTGCCAATAGTTATTATAAAATCGATTCCCTTCCATTTTACTGCCATCAAGAGGCGTGGTGAATGCAACAACTTTTCCAGCGCCTACGCTTTTCTCAATCAATGCGGCATCCGCCAAGGCCCCCTCAATTATGTAACTCGCAAGAATACTGGTATCTTCCGAAGGCCGTACTTTCCATCTCCCCAATACAAATGGGCGAAGTTCGGGGCGATTAAAATCCGGATCCGCAGATGCAATCCAATCTTTGAAAGGTGCGGTAAGAGCGTTGGCGTTATCAAATCCCCCCAGCCAATATCCCTGGTTTCCTGCACCAATTCTTTCAAATGAAGTGTAGGTTACAGGAAAAAGCTCTTTAGCTTCTGCGGTACCATAGGACTCTAAATTCAACCCAGGCCCAGGCATAACCGCCAAGCCTCCGCCATTCTTTACATAAACCAGCAACTTTTGCAAAACAGCAGGATCTAACTTATCGACATGAAACAAAACAACAGTTTTAAAAGAAGAAAGATCATCTAATTTTGGCACCCCTTGCAATACTCTTGTCTCTGATTTAAATGAACCTAAGGCATCGAGGGCAGCCCTGATGATCCGTGGCGTTTTGGTGTCTTCTGCAAGGATAAGAACCCCGGGCTTTGGCCTAACCTGAAAAGTCGCATACCGTTTATCATTGGCTTCCCAAGCATCGGTCGAAGCAAGTTTCGCAACCACCTGAAAATACTGAGGCCCAGTTTCTAAATTTTCCAGCTTCGGCACGGGCAATTCAAACAAAGCTTCGGTGGATAGGCCCTTCGGGCAAAGATAAGATTTCTTGTCCGCAATCTTCATGCCTGCAGGCAGGTTTTCAATCGAACAACTTACCAAAGCCTTATGATCAATCCCCGTCGATCTTAAAACCAATCGAACATTAATACGGCCGCCCGGTTCCGCAACTACAGGTTCAATCGTCATTTTATCGATTGCAAGTTCTGTAGGATTATCTTCACCAACATCGATGAAAACCGTGGATACATCTTTCGGGGTAACAACGCCCCCACCTTCCATACCATTCCATGATTGAGCAGTTCGATCTGAAAAAATAAAGACAAATTTAGGAGGCACCCCTTCGCCTTCCCCAAGTGTTTGCAAAAGCCTGTAGGCAAAATTAACTTGAGAAGCGAGGGTGGTTCCTGCAGGGTGGGTTTTTAATTCTGCAAGTTTTTGTTCGATCTGCCTTTTTCCAGGTAACCATTCTTGAGTAGCGGGCTTGGCATTTTCAAGACTTGCAGCGAGATCGAGTACCGCAACTTTACTATCCGAAGAGATTTCATCAAGGAACTTGTTGGCTTGAAAGCGCGCTTCTTCAAGTCTGGTTTTGGCGCCTATTTTATAATCCATGCTGGGGGTGGTATCAAAAATCATGATCGCAGCAATTTGCTGATCCCTGCCAAATGAAAAGTCACCCATGGTGATTCTAGGCCGTGATAACGCTAGACAAATCAACGCCACTACCAACATGCGTAAGAGCAAAAGCAACCAGTGTTGGATGTTCATTCTGCGCTGATTTTTATTTTGTTTTTGAAGAAGAAATCGAATTGCGGGGAACTTGATCCGCTTGGGCTTTTGCTTCATGAGAAGATGGAAAAGCACAGGCAACGCTACCATTGCCAAACCAGCAAGCAAATATCCGTGAACAAAACCCATATACGAAAACCAATTAGACTAAAGGGGCGTACCCTAAAATGACACGCACTCTTATAGATATCCTACCGATAAATCATTCAACATCCTAGAAATGCTTAAACTAATTTTTGAACTCTAAAACCTCTTCGCCTGGCAGAATTGCCCAACAATCTAAAGGGGATGTAGCAACAAATCGTGGACTGAGGTTAAAAATCAGGAAGAAGCTAGGAACACCAGTAAAACAGGGTAGACAGGTAATAACACCACCCCGGGCATTTTCGTTATCAAAAAATTGAGAAAAGAAAATGCCACCAAGAAGAACAGAAAGGAAGGCTACCAAGAGACTAAAACTAGTAGCAAGGACTGCAGGGGCACGATTTTTACCGCCTTGGAAAGGTGGCCAGTATTTGTGTTTGCGTGCCAAAGTGGGTGCAACGCCCAGCCAGATTTTCACTTTATATTTTAATGCTAAAACCAAGCCAATTAACGAGAAAATAATAGCCATCAAAAAACCTACCATCATACTAAGAGAGGTACCCAATAAAATTGCCTGAAAATTAGGGGGAGGATTATTTTGACCATTGATTGCCTTGGTTAAAATTGCAATCAACACACTGCCACCCAGCAAAAATGCTAGCGAATATAAGGCGATTTTCCAAAGTCCATACGCAAAGTAAAGAAAAAAGCAGGCTTTGCCTCTGCCTGCAAAAGGGTCGCGCTTTAGAAGCCAAAATCCAGTTATTACTTCATCCTGACCAAATTTCAGACAAGTAACAAAAGCCCCTAAAATGGGTTGGGCTGTCAGTTCAAAAACAACCCAACCTAAAAGAATCGCTAACCACCACCCAAATTGAAATTTGTTCTGAGGTTCATCAACCCATAAATCATGGTTATCATCTGAATTAATTTGGGTATTATTATTCATAGATTGATGTTGTTAGCCTGAATTAAAATCTACGCTGGCGCTGTAACAGATACTCCATCAAGGCCTTGTCGAAGTTTACACTAGTATCAATCGCCACATAATCACAACCACTGCGCGAACACTCGTCCTTGTATTTTTCCCTAAATTGCTTAACCGCTAGAAGGTAATCATCCTTCATACCATAAGCATCCACGGTAACGACGGTGGGGGTTTCAACATCCTCAAACTCAACCATACCCTCGAAGGGAAACTTAGCCTCCGCTTCATCAAGAATATGAAAAAGAATAATCTCATGCCCGCGATGCCTGAGCTGATGAATAGATTTAATGATGGGCTCTGGATCAGCAAGAAGGTCGCTGAAAATCATAATCAGACTTTTCCCTTTAATAAGAGAAGTAAGCTGATTCATACATGAACCGTAATCGGTGATGCCTTCGGGAACCAGCTTTGAAAGAACCGAAAGAACCGAGGAAAACTGGGTTCTTTTGCTACGCGGGGGCAGCCAAGCTTTAAGCGTTTCCCCAAAGGTAACCAACCCCACCGGATCCTGCTGGTTGATCATAAGATAGGTGAGCGCTGCTGCCAAGCAGGTTGCATATTCAAACTTGGTAAGATCCTGCCTATAAGTATACCCCATCGAAGCGCTTTGATCGATTGCGAGATAGCCCAACATATTGGTTTCAGCTTGAAACTTTTTGATGTAATATTTTTCAGTCTTGGCGTAGACCTTCCAGTCGATGTCTTTAATATCATCGCCCATAGAATACTTACGATGCTCGGAAAACTCGACACTGAAGCCTTGAAAAGGGCTGGCATGCAACCCCGAAAGAAAACCTTCAACAATAAACTTGGCGCGTAAATCGAGCCTCGAAACTTGATTGATCACTTCAGGCTTAAGGAACTTTTCAGAAGAGTTCATTTTAAATCCGCCCTAATGGCATCTTCGTCTTCGATTAAGAGTGTGCCATCAGGCTCTAAAAACCCAATACCATCTATATGAACAAACCCCCTAGCCAAGGCAGCAAGTTTAAATGCAATGTGCTTGAAAACAAGGGTATCTAAGACATTATCTTCCATCTCGGGAGTAACTTCGAAAGTTAAAATTTGCTTAACTTGGATGATTCGTTCCATGAGATCAAACTTCTTGTTGCTTTCAAGCCATGCAGCCCAAGTATTGATTTCAGAACGAACGCCTTTTTCCAAGGTCATAAAATGATCCAGCACCAATTCCCCAACCGAAGGGTGGGTAAGAATCAACTGAAACCAGCCCTCCTCATCCGTTCGAAATCTACCATTCACTTCGGGTAACAAATCCTGAAGACATTCCATGATTTCGGATGGTTTGGGGCCATCTTCCTGCAACAGAAACACCCTAAACCATCCAGCCATGAAATGACCCCCTAATTCAATTCCCGAAAATTACTTGGCGAACTTGGAACGATCAACAATGATCGCATCTGCAACTTCCCCATTCAACGCCTTCATGAAGTTAACCAAATCCTTCTTTTCAAAAGGAGTGAGGCCCAACGCCAAAGGCTTAATCGCCTTAATATTACCCGAGGCTTTTTCACTTGCATAATCACGCATGCGAACATCCAAAGAAGGGTTTACATTGCCGCCCTTATCGTAGTAATCAACAACTTCTTCCAAGGTTTTAAGACTTCCATCATGCATGTATGGGGCAGTAGCAAGAAGTTGACGCAGATGAGGGGTTTTAAAAGCGCCTACAAGTGCAGGATTTTTGTGCCCTGTTGGTAGGGCTCCAAATCGCCCCAACATACCTTCAGGCAACTTTCCTTCCTTTGCCCCCACGCCCAAATTATGAAATTGGCTATCAGAAAAACTATCACCAACATGGCATCCATTGCAACGAGCTTTCCCATTAAACAAAACCCTGCCATTGTTAAGGCTTCGGGCAAGTTCAGAAATCGCAGCTTTATCTGCTCCTTTTACTCCAAGTGCTTCTAAAGAAGTGGAATCCTTGGCAGCAATAGCTGCGGTTAAAACCTTTTCATAATCTTTTGCAAGTACTTCGAACTTACCTGTTTCTTCGTCTTCCACCCTTTTTCGCATCGCAAGTTCGGTACGATCATGAATGGAATTACCAGTAAGGACGGTGCGTTCGTAAGCAGCCATGGCTTTGGCAGCGCCATCTCGAGTGGGCATAGTTCCAAAAACTTCTTTAAACATTGAAACATACTCAGGATTGGCACGCAGTCTTTCAACTGCAGCATCCCAAGCATTGCCCTTGCCATCAAACATTTCGGAAGGGTTTTGAGGTGGCCCTTGAGATTGAGCTTCTAAGGAAAGGGCACGGCCATCCCAGAATTGGGTTAGGCTATATGCCGAGTTATAAACCGAAGGCGCGCTCATACCGCCCAAGTTACCGTTTATTCCAGTAGAAACTGTAGATTGATCGGTGAAACCCATTTTAGGATCGTGGCAAGAAGCGCATGAGACCCTATTATTAGAGGACAAAACAGGATCAAAATAGATTTTCTTACCAAGATTCCATTTGGAAACCGTCATAGAATTTTCGACTGGCACGGGTGGATTTTGGGTCAAACCAAGTGGCACTTTGATTTTAACCACTGCAATCTCGGATTGTTTACCCGTTACGGTATCAGTAATTTTTTGAGTACCTTCATTCCAAAAAGCAGGAAGTTTTTCCCACTCTGCTGCATTTTGGGAGCGATTCAAAAACAGAATTGGCACCTGCTCTTCATTGGACTTCATCCAAGAATTATTGGGCAATGCGAATTCCAAATCAGACTTATCCGGTGCAGCAGCAATCACCTTTTTGTCTGCATTGAACAGGTAAAGAAACAATCCGATTCCTAGTACTCCAAATCCAAAGATGAATGTCTTTTTTATGGAAAAATCAAACATTATAACCCCCCTTAAAACAGATCACATAAAAGATAAAAAATTAAAACTCGGGCCTCTTCATTGGGGAAGTAGGCTTGGATCTACCAACCCCGCGGTCATACTTCGAAACTTCGGGCTCGCCAATATGGGCCAGCAGTTGCTTGACGATATCATCACTGCGTTTGCCCTCGGCTTGCGATTGAAAGTTAGCCCCAACCCTGTGCCTAAGCACAGGAACTGCGGCTTTCTTAATATCATCTATAGACACGCTAAAGCGCCCATCCATAGCAGCAAAGGCCTGACCTGCACGAATTAAAAATTGGCCTGCACGCGGCCCCGCACCGTAATCCACCCAACGAGTGATAAAATCAGGTGCATCTAACCCGGGGCGCGTACTTCGCACCAATCGGGCCACATAATCCACCACATAATCGCCCACGGGTACTCCACGCACCAACTTTTGCAGATTAATAATGGCTTTGCTGCTTAAAACCTTGGTTAACTCGTGCACTTCATCCTTGGTAGTCTGAGTTAAAATCTTCTTTTCCTCATCAAAAGAAGGGTAACCCACATAAATGTTAAACATGAAACGGTCTTGTTGGGCTTCGGGAAGGGTGTAGGTACCTTCTTGCTCGATGGGGTTTTGCGTTGCAATTACAAAGAAAGGATCGGGGAGTTTATGAGTTTCTTGACCAATAGTAACTTCTCGTTCGGCCATTGCCTGCAAAAGCGCAGCCTGAGTTTTAGGGGGAGTTCGGTTGATTTCATCAGCTAAAAGAATATTGGTAAAAACAGGGCCTTTGACAAAGCGGAATTCCCTTTTCCCGGTTTCGTTTTCATCTAGAACCGTGGTGCCCGTAATATCCGAGGGCATAAGATCGGGGGTGAACTGAACCCTTCGGAATGAAACATCCAAAATCTGACTTAACGAACTAACCATAAGGGTTTTAGCAAGACCGGGAACACCCACTAATAAGCAATGCCCCTTGGTGAAAATTGCGGCCAAGATTTGATCGATGACATCCGATTGCCCGATAATAACGCGGCCTAACTGTTCCACCATTTGTTTACGAGCATGGTTAAACTGACTAAGATATTCGCCGATTTTATCCGTTGACACCTTTAAATACTCCTCAAATCCAGCCCGAGCATAGGGATTTAGACATTTTCATTCTAATAAAAAAACGCAAGCTATAATAGCAATAATTATTAATTGCCCAAATCAATTAAAATATCATCTGCCATTACCCAGCCAAATCTCCCAGTCGCAGTGCTGACCAAAAACCAATCATCGATTTGATTCAAAATACTGATGGCGGTACCAGGCTTTAAGGCAGGCCCAGAATGATTAGGGTAGGAGAGTGAGCCACCTGCTTTAAGAAAAAGCGGGTTCTCTGCTACAATCCCAGAAAAAAAAATGCCCCGCTTATCTTCCATTTGAAGAACCGCACCCGCGCAAAGCCCGCAACTACAAACGAGAAAAAAACCAAGTTTCCGCATCCGGGCACCTGCAAGAAAAACAGCAACCCAACCAATTAAATTAAGTATCCCCAGAAGAAAAACAATATTTCGCGAGCCTAAAGTTCTAAATGAAACCGAGGCAATTCCCTGATCTAATGCCAATTCTTGTTCGAGCCAATGGCTGATTTTTAAGAGTTGGACATCGCAAGGATATAAGCGCAATCCTTGCCTAGAAACCATTAAGGCATGGGCTGGATTTTTTGCCAACAACTCTGCAGCGGCCCATTCGCGGAAAAAGGTAGGGGTATTGGGCAAATGGCCAGCGCATCTTCTGAACCCCGCTGAAGACTGCTTGAAAAAAGGGCCCGCTTGGGTAGCATCTTGCTTCGATGCCAATCCCCGATTGTAAAAATCTCGGGCCTGATCAAAATCTTCTTGCGCATGCTGGCAGGGAAAAGCTAAAGCAACATAAACCAGTATTTCAAGGTTCATCTTCGAACCTCCAAAAGGCGAATCCAAGCAATTGCTTGACCAATAATATCGAATTCTTTTTCTGAGAGCTCTGGATAGAATTTAGCCTTTTCAACAGCACTAAAGAACTTTGAAAACTGCTGGGTTTCATGATGATTCAAGAACTTGGCAAACAACCCGTTTACAATTTCAGCATTGGTTACCACCCCAGAAAGACCGCAGGAACAATGAAAATATTCCTGCATCAATTCAAAAACACCGTCTGCATGAAGCGAGTCCGTTTTATTTTGTAAGTCTGCCAGATTTTCAAGCACCCAGAAAGCGCGCCCCTTAGCATTAAGCAATGCCATGCTATCCCGATGCATTGCAAAACTCCAAATTGCAATGCCAATAAATGGCGGAGTTAAAAACATCCAGATAAATTCAGTTAAACCAAATCCCTTAACAGAATTGAGGGAAGGAGATTTTCGCAAATTATCAACATCAAAAACAACATTTGGCCCCCGTAAACTTACTGCAAAAAAATCTCTTTGCAAAACCTCTACTTCAATTGAATCAGAAAATTCCAACATCAACTGTTTTTTAGACCAAGGAATATCCGGATTGATGTAAGTAAAAGGAATTTCAGGGATAACCGCCTTACCCTCTTTTAAGGGCCAAAGCCTGCAAAAGTAACGCCAACGCTTCGCCGCAACCTGGGTCAAACCAGGCAAAACCTCGACTTTAAAAGCTGAAATTTCCGCAAACATAGCTTCGAAATCCAATTCACTAGGGGGCGATACAACGCTTCCCGTCGCCTGAATAGCAACTTCAAAATCGAAGGCAGAACCGGGGCTAACAATTGCATCTTTAACCATTGATCTAATTCGAAATCGGGAACCAACCGCACCACTAAATTGCATACCATCGGGTAGATTTCTTGGAAACCAAGGCGCCAAAACCCCAGCATCATCCGCACCCTGTGAAGCAGCACACAGAATCAAAAAAAGAGAGGCAACTAAAATGTTTTTCATAATCGACATCAAGGGGATTCCTCCCCTGCAGCCTGCCTTACTTTTTTTGCAGCCTCCCGAATTAATTTCCCTGCATCTTCCTTGGTAATATCCTGCAAATTCCCAGCGTAAGGAACAAGATCAAGATTGCCCTTGCCCGCCTGCACCTTGTCCGTGAAAGCCTCAGCTTTTTTGTCTGTTTTTTGTCCCTTGGATTTGTCTAACCCCTTATCAGAAATACCACCCTTGTTTTTATCTTCTGCAGATTTCGATTGCGAACTTTTATCCCCCTGATTCTTATCGCCACCCTCTCGCCGACCTTGGTCAATTTCATCTTCCGAATTCTCATATTGCGCAATTAGAAATGCGTTATAATTAATTCTGAGGTTGATCTTCATTAAATCAACACTAGAAATCCAAGGCGTTTTTAAGGCGTTTTTAAGTAACACATTGGCTTTAAGAAGTTGAGGCAAACTTCCAATCCGGAAGGTTAGCAACATGCAATCATTATAACCAATCGCAGCACCCGCCGCATAAGATGAAGAAGACCTCGCAAGGTTTTCGAACAACCCCGATGCCACCGTAAGAAGTTCGGCCTTCTCTTTTTCATTCGCATTATTAGAGACAGCAATATTAGCTAATGATAAACACCAAGAAGCTTGAGCCACATCACGGGCCCGGGGCAAACTACTGGACAAATATTTCTGGGCGTTTTTAAAATCACCCTTTTCGAAGAACGCAATACCCTGCAAAACCTCGTGGTCTTCCTGAACTTGAAAAAAAAGTCCCGTTGCAAGAAACAATGCAATTGAAAGTAGGCTCATTTATCGCCCCGCTCAGGTAATTGGAAAACCAAGCCCCAAACATTAGGGGGAAACATAAAAGCCATCAAAAGACAAAGCAACCCGGGAAATGCAAACCATGCAGGCGCTGCAACAAATCCCACCCCTTCACCTTGAAACAACACCTTACTGGAATCGCCCTTTTTTAAAACTTCAAAAACACGATCATCCGGAATTATTCTGGAATCAAGGGCCACTGCATCCGCATTTTTCTTGGCACAATAAAGCCCAAGAGTTTCGGGAACTTTAGACGCCTCAGGAAATATCAATGTCAACCCAACATCTTTAGGGATATTAGCCTTTATAAAGCCTTCCTGAATCAATTTCTCGCTGCCAAGATTTTCAAATAAAACAACCATCAATTGCTTGCTGTTTAAAGTTTGATTTTGCAATGTTTCAACAGCATTTTTCAGAGCTGCATCCAACGAAATAACCCCATCCAAGGTTTTAGGATTCGTACTTTCCACCGAAACCCTTTTTAAGGACGAAGCAACATATTCATAAAACTCCGAATCCAAAGTCAGTGGGCAAAAAAGATCGCTTCTCCCACCATAAGGCATCAGCCCAATTCTGCCACCTTTTCTCTCAAAATGTTCTTTTTGTATTTGCGAAAGTAATCTCGCCTGCAAACCGATCGAAGCTTGTGATGATTTTCCATCATTCTTTAATGCGATTACTACCAACCCATGCCTTGTTTCTAATCCACTAATTTTGTGATTTGAAAGCAAGGGACCGGCTGCAGCGATGATCAAAAATAGCATACCGCACAACAAGCAAAGATTTTGCCTGATAAACCAAAATAAAGACATGGGCTTGATGATTCTGGGGGAAACCCATAATGCCATGCTTTCTACAAGTTTTTTTTGAGTTCGTTGCAAAGTTATCATCACGAAAACAACGAAAAACAATCCCAATAACAACCAAGGATGCTCAAAAAAGTTATTCATGGCTTAACCAATCCTTTGCCAGAGACTGCCAGCCGAAAAGATACCCAAGCCACAACAAAGCAGACTTGCAAAAAGAAACAAAGGATAAAAATCCTGTGCAGGCTTGGAATATAAGGAGAGTCGCGACTGCTGCTCCCATAGCCCGATTTTCCGAAACGCCTCTGCCATGCTTTTTTCATCCGAGGCATCTAGCGCTTGCCCTTGAGTTATTTGGGCAAGTCGCCTTAACCCCTCCTGCGCCTGCCTTCGCTTTTCTTTTTCTTCCATAGATGCAGTTTCTTCAAAAAGCTTATCCCCTACCGGATAACCAACATCAAGAGTGTAAATTGCAATATTTAGTTTAGCAGCGAGGGCTGCAAGATCGATTGGATTATAACCTGAAAAAGGGGCAACCACATTCTGTTCCCCATCGGTTAAAAGTAAAATCAATTTTCGTTGATCTGGAAGAGAGCGCAGTTTATCGATGGCTAAAGCCAATGCATCAGAGATATTGGTTTCGGAAGAGCCCGGGATGTTTATGGGTTCTAGCTTATTCAAGACCGATAAAAAAGCGGAGTGGTCTAAAGTTAATGGTACAAGCATCTGGGCACGAGAAGCAAAAGCCACTAGCCCGATAAAATCGCCCGCCCGCCCTTCATAATTCCGTTTGAAAGAATTAGGGTAGGACTTCGCATTATTACCCTGTAAAAAATTTCGGATATTTTCCTTGGCAAGATTTAACCTTGAAATGGTGGAATCTTGCGCCAAACTTAAATTATCAGCCATACTGCCACTGATATCAAGAACAAGTTCAACAGCCAAACCCTCTATTTTGACAGGATTATTTTTGTTAATTTTTGAGGGTTGAGCCAAGCCAAGAACAAGAAAAAAAAGGCAGGCGCTCAAAAGCACTTTACTCAGATACCCTATTTTTTCTTTTGATATAGGGGCATTTTGAAGCAGAAAACTGCCTGGGAAAGACAAAGAATTAGCATTTTTGGTGAAATTAACCCATGGGAATGCTAAAAGAGGCAATAAAAGAAGAAAAACAGGATTATGAAGAAACCATGAAGACATCGGGTTTCCTAAAAACGAGTTCAAAAACTGATTAGGAAAGACTCATTTAATGAAATCTTACCGCTTTTTAATAAAAAAGCTTCAAATAATATATCTTTGCCCCTGTAAACAATAAATTCAAATTAAATAGCGATAACATCCAAAAATAGACACAAAATCGGCCCATAAAGAATCAAATCTATTGACCATCTTAAATAATTTAAGAAAACTCGCATTTAACTCCAATTGTTTATTGAAAGACAATTAAAAAAATATAAACTTTTATTGTGTTCTTAATCTGTTCTTCATGAATATTCGGTTATAATAATATTGGTTATGAATATTTAAGTTTAAATAAACAAACTTTTTATTTAGGTGTTTCTTTTTAATAAATTGCTATGGATAGCGAAGCCCTTGATTAGGATGCATGGATATTTTGGAAGAAAAAAAAGTCTGCCCACCAAAACGAGACCTCGAACAACTTTTGAAGGGCGCTTTATCGCAGTGGACTTCACTTGGCTTGCGTCAGCATGTTGAGACTTGCATTTATTGCCAAAGGGCTCTTGCCAAATTAAGGCTTCGCACCTCCCCTGAAGACAGTATCAATCTGCCCGATGAGTTAACCAATACGGAAAGCAGCGCCATCACCCGAAATACCGATTCCATACCAAAACTGGAACTCGAAACGGATGATCTATTTTTGGGTGCCAAAGATCAGATAACAACTGCATACAACAGCGATGGCAGCTCGGTGCCAGAATTTAAAATATCACCCGAAGGAACCAGAGTATCCTTAAGCTTTTTGTCTTCACCGCAAGGCCCAGACGAATTAGGCCGATTGGGAAGCTACAAAATCATGAAGTTATTAGGGGCAGGTGGCATGGGCCTTGTTTTTGAAGCGGAAGATACGCTCCTACGCAGGCAGGTTGCGCTTAAGGTGATGAAGCCTGAAATTGCAATCAAAGCCAATCATCGCCAGCGCTTTTTGCAAGAAGCAAGGTCTGGGGCTGCTATTCCCCACGACAACATTGCAACAGTTTTCCAAGTTGGGATCGAAAACAATGTCCCCTACCTTGCGATGCAGTTTCTCCAGGGCGAATCCCTAGGTTCTAGGCTGCATCGGGATGGGAAAATCCCTATCGAAGAATCGCTTCGCATTATTCGGGAAGTCGCCTCTGGCATTGCTGCCGCACACGAAACCAATTTGATTCACCGAGATATTAAACCCGACAACATCTGGCTTGAGTCAGATGGCCAAGGCAGACCTTGGAAAAGGGTAAAAATTCTCGACTTTGGCTTGGCCACCTCGGTAAGTAATACCGAAGAAGGAACCAGTGATTCCGGAATGATCATGGGCACCCCGCACTACATGTCACCCGAACAAGCCCGCGGGCTACCTCTTGATCATCGCTGCGATCTTTTCAGCATAGGCTGCGTGCTATATCAAATGATTAGCGGGGAACTCGCATTCAAAGGCGATAACACTCTGAAAATAATGAATTCACTTGCACTCCATGAACCCAAACCACTCAATTTAATCGACAGTTCGGTACCAACCAAGGTTGTAGAACTCGTTCAAAATTTAATGCGAAAAAAAGCATCCGAACGCATAGCCTCTGCCAACAACTTGATCAGGATTATAGATGAAATAGATACAAATATTCACAATTCAAGCGGTTCGCCATCGGTCACTTTACCCATGCCAAACCTGCCTGGGCAAGGTTATCAGGCTACCCATACGCCATGGTATTTAAACTGGAAATCTGCGCTGTTTGTCTTAGCTGCCATCATCAATCTTGGTCTCTTGGCTTTTAACTTCGGTAGTTTTGAAACCCAGCCAAATTCTATTAGCGGTCTTACCTTTGGTGAGCCCATCAAAGTCGGCGTGATTCATAGCACCACAGGCTACATGCGAACCACAGGAAAAAATGTTAAAGATCTCACCATGATGGCAATTTCAGAAATCAACGAAAGTGGGGGTGTTCTGGAATACTCGGCAAAAGGCGTGCCTATTTCACGCCGTAGAATTCTTGCTTTTGAATCGGATGGACAGTCCAACCCAGAAGTTTTTGCAAAGCAGTCTGAAAAACTTATCACCCAAGATAAAGTAAAGGCTATCTTTGGTTGCTGGAATTCTACCGATCGAAAAGAATGCCTCAGTGTATTCAATCAAAATAACAACATTCTTTTTTATCCTACCTCGTACGAAGGGCTGGAACAAAACCCAAATGTGATTTACCTAGGTGCTGCACCTAATCAGCAACTTGAGTTCACCTTTAACCACATGATAAACAAGTTAGGCAAAAAAAAGCTGTTTCATGTAGGGGTGAATAATGTTTATTCCAAGGTTGCTTCCGAAATCCTAGCCCTGCAACTTAAAGAAATTAAAGAAGAAGAAAAAACTATTAGGGCTGCTTTAGTAGGCGAAAAGCTACTGAATCAGGGCGCCTTTAAATTCGATGATGTTATCAAAGCCATTGAAGCTGCAAAGCCCGACCTTATCGTCAATACCCTAAGTGGCGATGCAAACCGCGATTTCTTTCGTGCCCTCAGGGCCCAAGGTATCAAAGGTTCTACCATCCCAACTTTGTCTTTCCATATCAGCGCCGAAATACTTCAAGAACTTGATGTCGAAAGTTGCACAGGTGATTTTGTAGGCTGGAATTATCTTCCTTCCATCGAAACCGAACTAAACAAAGCATTCCTAGAAAAAGTCAAAACAAAACTCGGGAACGACACCATTGTGAATGACAGCATGGAAGCAGGTTACTACGGTGTTTTCTTATGGGCCCAAGCAGTACGAGAAGCAAAATCATTTGATCCCGAAAAGGTACTTCAAGCGATTCGGGGCCGAACTTTTTTAGCGCCCGGAGGCCCTATTGAAATCGACAAAGATACTCTTCATACATATATGATTCCTAGGTTCGGCAAAATTGTGGGCCCCGGTAAATTCGAAATCATTCAAGGCAACGATAACAAACCAATTAGGCCAATCCCCTACCCACGATACCGCTCCCAAGAAAACTGGGAAACTTATCTTAAGAGCCTTCATTCTTCTTGGGACAACAAATGGTTTGGTACTAACTAGCCTTCTTGTTATTGGTTAATTCAAGTCTTACTTAATCTGCAGAAACGAAAAAATATATCCTGATAATAGGCTAAAGCTTGAAATTTATGATTGTTTCATCGCTTGAAAAAGTTATATTCAAAATGCTTTCTATCTTAATGTTACTTTAATTAAGGAACCTGATGTGGGTCACAAACAAACTGATAAACACCGCTTTGGCAAATCTTCCTATCATCAAATTGGCTTAGTCCGCGGACAATTCGGAAATGTGCCCTTTGCTGAATGGGTAAAATTCATCCAAGAAGCTGGATTTGATGGCTGGGAAGAAGCGAGCTGGGAACTTGATCTCGCCCGCTGTTCCACCGATGCAGGGGCAGAAGCCTATGCAAAAGAACGGGTCGATTTGGCCAAGAAGCATAACTTGGAAATTTTCACCATTGCATCACACCTTCAAGGCCAAGCCCTAGGCGATGAACCCTCTGCAAAAACATTACAATTCGTAGGCGGGGAAGCTGTCGAAGCATATAAATCATGGCGCTCTAAAGGCAACAACCCACCTCGCACCGATCCCTATTATGTTCCCCCCGATGTTGCAAAACTAGTTCAAGATCAATCTCGCACCGATTTGATTAACATCGTCAGGCTGGCCCATTATCTCGGAAAATTGCAGAACCGAAAAGTTGCAGTTCCAGGGTTCGTCGGGTCTCCCGCTGGTTGCTGGAGCCATTGGTTTTTATTCCCACCCCTTCCGGGTAGTATCGGGGGCTACGATATTCCTGATGTGCGTGATACCAGCTTGGAACTGCTGGTTGAACGATTTGCTCCGGTATTAGATGCCTGCAAGAAATACGGCGTCACCTTTGATCTCGAATGCCATCCCAGCGAACGGGCCATGGGCGATCTCGAATCCGCTAATGATTACCTCAAGGCAATGGATAAAGCTGGCTATCAAAGCGTGGTTGGATTTAACCTCGATGGCTCGCACATGGAATGGCAAAATGTATCGGTGATTCATTTCATCCGCGAATTTTCTGAACGCATCCATTGCGCTCATGTTAAAGGGGTGCAAGTGATGAAAGAACATTGCAGAGCAGGCAGACTTGGTGGGCACCGCCCCATGGGCCATTGGACAAATGGCTGGAATTTCGTCACCCCAGGAACCGACCGGGATGCTAATTCCCTTGAAGAAATTTTTGTAGAACTTAACCGCGTGGGTTATGATGGTGCTGTTAGCATCGAGTGGGAAGATAACGATGCAGAGCAACATGCAGGCGCCAAATCAGCACTTGCAAATTGCAGAAAAGCAGACCTGCCTCCAAGTGGAATGCGACATGACGAAATGCTTAAAGCATGATGCAAGGTGTAACTTGAATAATAAACAAGCCCCGGCGACCCATTCCGGGGCTTCTTTTTTAAGGTGTTATTAGCATGATTTCTTTTATTTTCTCTTCCATGTTATTCATCAATGCAGATGCCAAGGATAAACCTTTGGCACACACCAAGCTTAATCCCTCCCGGTTGGAAAAAGATCTCTGCTTATATCGCTACCGCATTTACACCAGTTCCCCGCTATGCCAGACTTTTAATGATCAAGGGTTGGCATACTTATATTCCTATGCTTGGATGGAATCTTCACGCAGTTTTGAAACCGCTTTAATGCACGACCCCGATTGCGTAATGGCGCATATTGGCCTTGCCAAAGCTTTGGAACGATGGGGGAAAAAGAGCGAATCAAGCAAGGTTATTAAAGATGCCAAGCGCTTGGAAGAAAAAGCTGCACCCAACGAAAAAGCATTGTTGCAGGCCGCATTGATCGAATATGGGTTGAACGAAAATCCTGCAGCAGCCGGTGAAGCCAGACAAAAAGCCGCTGCAATTATCATCGATCAAGCACTTTCGCAATACGATGATGATCAAGAACTTTGGTTCACTAGAGCGCAAATCGCCTGCAATTATGCCACCTTTGGTGGTACTGCAAGCTCCACTCCTTTTTACAAAGCCCTTCTCAAAATCAATCCTCTCCACCCGGGCGCCAACCACGAACTCATTCATTTTTACGAAGGCCAACAACGCCCCGCCCTTGGCTGGCCCCATGCAGAAGGGTATTTAAATTCCTCCCCTAACATCCATCATGCCAACCACATGCAAGCTCACCTCGCTACACGCCTCGGAAAATGGGATAAAACCAGTGATCGTTCCACAAAGGCAGTTCAACTTGAAACTGCATACCACAAAGAAATGAATGTAAAACCTTCCGATGATCATCAGTTCCAACATCATGTGCAAACCTTGCTAACCTCGCTTACCCATGATGGCAGGTTCAAAGAAGCAGCAGCCTTAAACGAAATTCGACCAGACAAAAGCAAACCTTCTGTTGCATGGTTCAAGTTTCTACTGGCAACCAAGGATTACCCAGGGGCGGATACCGAGGCAAAGAAATTCCTGAAGACTGAAAAAAACACTGCAGCGTATCTCTTGGCGATTCTTCACCTCGCACAAAAAGACCCTGAAGGCGCAATGCCCTGGGTAGAATCATTACAGCAAGCGTGGCTTACAGGTAAGAAAGAAAAACAGCAGGAGTTTCGGCTTTGGGAAGTGCAGGGCTTGCTGCTTGCCACTCAAGGGCAGTACAAGTTGGGTGCCCGCCTTCTGAAACGGGCTATTGATAAATCCAAAAACGATTATTCTCACCATGCCTGGGGTAACGGTTCGGTATTCATGGAAAAACTGGGCCTTATCGCTCTTGCTGAAAAAGATTTTGCTGAAGCAGAAGAAGCTTTTCTGGAAGCACTCGCACATGATCCAGGTAGCGTGTATGCTGCTCTTGGATTACGCAGGTTATGCGAAGTTACCGGAAGAAAAGATGAAGCAAACGATTATGCCAAACTCGCTTTGCGCTGTTGGAAAAAAGCAGATCCAGGATTATTGGAAAAAGAATGGGATATAATCCACGCATTGATTTCAGAAAACGGCATTCCCTCAGTTAGGCGTTAAGATAATTGTGTCCGTTCGGTGAAGTACAGGTGCCAAAAAGCGAATTGAATCAGGTTTTTTGATTAGCTGATTGGCAAAAGTGTGTGAAGTTGATCTGCAGGTGTTGTGGGTAACTTGATCAGCATATCTCGCAGATAAGTCCAGGGATTGATCCCGAAATGCTGCCAAGTGCGCTGCCGTGACGCTTGCGGCGTAACAGCAGAATTGCTTCCGCTTAAGCAGGCCACGCCAAACGCTTCGACGGCTCGGAAACAGCAGGAAGCTGAATGGAATCCCCAGCACAATCAAGCCGACTAGAATGAGGAGAGCGATTTTCATATGGTGTCCGTGATGCTGCCTAACGACCCAAGCTCAGCGGTGGCGGGGCACCATGTGAGTTATGAAGTCCCAGAAACGAATCGCCCCACCGTCTGCTGCTGCACCTGATTCGGCGGCACTATCCGTTGTTACGGCTTGGGTTTCTTGAATGCAGTCGTGAAGCAAGCCACGCACACAACTATCCCAAGGCACACGAGAACTACACTTGCAGCGAGGTTAGCAGTTCCGTAGGCATTTCCAGAATTGGTGGTTAGCAACCTATTGACGAACTGCGCAACGGCGTACAGCCCGGCCAACGAGCCAACAACAATCAGGATGATCTTCATTTAGAGTGTCCAAGCTGCCGAAAAGGTATTCGCCCTGTGCAAGCTATCTCCAGCAACGACGAGTTGCGGAAATAGGGGTGATGTCTGCTGCAATCATTTACGATGAAAAACGGCCTGTTAAGAAAATAGAGAAAAAGATGGCCCTATCAGTGGCGATCGCATCCCTATTCTATGAAGCTGTTGCCGGTACCGCGGGGCAACCATCCGCATCAGGGTCTGATAGGGGAGCAAAAAGTCCCACTCGGTATCCGAGATATCGCTCGGATACGACTTTTGTGTCGTGTCCATCCCCCAAAATGCACTAAAACAGGAAAATAAGTCAATAATAGACTCTAGAATTATTATAACCCGTGAACGAGTGAGTACTTGCAAATCAATAAACATCCCGCTGGTATCGTTTGGCTTTGCTCATGGCTTTGATGTAATCGATGGCCAACTCTGGGGTCAATTTTCCTTGCTCGGCGACGATTTGGTGCAACGCATGGTCGACATCCAACGCCATGCGTCGGGCGTCGCCGCAGACATAAAAATGCGCCCCCGCTTGCAGCCAAGCCCAGATTTCGGCAGCCTGCTCGATCATTCGATGTTGCACATAGACTTTTGTCGTTTGATCGCGTGAGAAAGCCGTGTCTAGGCGAGTGAGGCACCCGCTGCGTTCATATTGCTCCAATTCCGAGTGATAGAGAAAATCAGTTTCTCGACGCTGGTCGCCGAAGAAGAGCCAGTTCTTCCCTTTCGAAGCCGTGGCCAAGCGTTCCTGCAAAAATGCCCGAAACGGTGCGATGCCAGTGCCTGGGCCGACCATGATGATCGGCGTATCCGTATCTGCGGGGAGTCGAAAACCTGGGGAGGTATGCACGAACACGCCGGCTTTTTGCCGCTGTCGCAAAGTCTCTGTCAGAAAATTGGAGGCAACGCCTTTGCGGATCCGGCCCCCTTGCTCATATTGCACCACACCGACGGTCAAGTGCACTTCGTCGGGATGGGTTTTGAGCGAAGATGCGATCGAATAGAGCCGCGGTTGAAGCGGCGCCAGTGCCGCGATCATCTCCGCAACCGGGGCGCGGGCCGATGGGAATTGTTCCAAAAGATCGAGGACATCCCACTCGGCCGGAATCCCCTCCACATCGTCGTTGACCAAGGTCTTCAGCGTTCCCGCTTCGGAGGCATCCGAGGCCTGATCGGCCAACAAGGCCGCCAAGTTGTCGCTCACTTTGGTGATCACAAAATGCTTCGCCAGCGCATCGTAGGCATGAATCAACAATCCCCCTGGAGCCGAGACCAGTTCATCCCCTCTTGCTCCCATGGCACGGAGTACGGCTTCGACCAATTCGGGATCGTTTTCCGGCATCAACCCCAAGGCATCACCGACTTCGTAGGCGAGCCCGCTGCCTTTCAGACTGAACGCCACGAAGCGGACATCTTTTTCCGACCCTTGTTGATTCAGCGATTTGCACTGTAACAGCGGTGCATGGAACGGGTTTTTGCGATCATGAACGCCCGCGATAACGCTTGGCTTTGCCGCTGGGTTGCCGACGGAATGCCCGTTGGTTTCAAGCTGCGGCAACGCTTTTCGACCGGCGACTAATTCTTTAAGCTTCTTTGCGGTCTCTTTGCCCCCGGGAGTGCATTTGGTCAGATCGTTTTCCTCGCCGGTTGCGATGGCTTCGGAATAAGTTTGACACAAATAGCCGCAAGCACCGCAATCGAGCTGGGCCATGGCGGCCATCAACAATCGCTCCGGTTTGCGCCCTTGGGCCAAATTGATTCGTTCTTCCATCGGTAGGGCAGGGTCGTGCCAAGGGAATTCCTCTACCTCTGATGCAAGGGCGGTTGCTGGTCGATCTGAAGTTGGCGGCGAGGTGCCGACGCGGTCGATTCCCAGCACGCCGGCCAGAAAACCGTTCAACCAAGAGCGTTGAGACACGGAGAATGGAGCGGATTCGGGAAGGAGTGGGATCGACATGTTCGTGGTCCTCTTAAGCCGTTAATAAGTCGGCGTGCGTCAATAAAGATTTCAATTGTTCTGCGGGATGTCGGCGGACGAAGTCGCTGAAGGTCTCATCGTCTCCGGAGCGATGGGCGACATAGCCGCGGAGCATCCCTTCGAGGATTACCGGTAGTTCGGTGGCCAAAATACTTTTGAACAATTCACGACCGATGTTTTGATCATCTCCATACCCCCCGCCGACATAGATGTGGTACCCTTCGAGCAAGTCATCGCCGACGGAAACTTTGGTTCCCAGCATGCCAATGTCGCCAAGGTAGTGCTGCGCGCACGAGTTCGGGCAGCCGGTAAAATGCATATTGATGGGTTGATCCAATTGCAACACGGCATCCAAATGGTCGGCGACGGCTAGAGCGTGCAGTTTGGTGTCGGAAGCGGCGAACTTGCAGCCGGCGCTTCCGGTGCAGGCGACCAAGCCGCCTCGGGCTCCGGTTGCATTCCAATGCAGTCCCAAGTTTTGAATAGCTTCTTTGACGGCTGGGATATCTTCGCCACCAATATCTGAGATCAGCAGATTTTGCCAAACGGTCATGCGGAGATCACCGCTGCCGTAGCGATCGGCGATTTCGGCGAGGCCGCGCATTTGATCGGAAGTGATTCGCCCGACCGGTAGCAAGATGCCGATGTAAAAAAGGCCCGCTTGTTTCTGGGGATGGATGCCCAAGTGGCCGTGCTTGGCGACCTCGGGCCGTGGTTCGCAATCGGCCAACGGGAACGGCGTCAGTTTGAAAGGCAGATGCTTTTCAGTTTCGGTGATAAACTTCTCGTGGCCCCATCGGTCCAAAACATACTTGAGGCGGGCCTTTTTGCGATCGGTCCGATCGCCGTTTTCGATAAACACGCGTACGACCGCCGAGGCGACCGGAACACACTGATCCGGAGTCAACAAAACACCTTCGTCACGGGCAAAATCCTTGTGGCCGCTGATGCCACCGAGTTGCAGGCGAAAGTAAACGCCGGCGGGGATTGATTTTCCTTCGCCGATGCGGATGGCAGTAAAGCCAATGTCGTTGGTGTCTTCCAGTGTGCTGACCGCGCCACCGCCGTCGAAGGCAATGTTGAATTTGCGCGGCAATCCATACATCTCGCGGTTATGCAAAATGTAATAGTGCATTGCCTTGGTATAGGGCCTGGTGTCGATCAACTCGTGAGGGTCGATCCCGGCAGTGGGGCTTCCGGTAATGTTGCGAATATTGTCGGCCCCAGAACCCCGAGCTTGGATTCCCAAATCTTCTAGTCCCGTGACGACATCCGGTCCGCGGGACGCAGGGATTTCACGGATTTGCAGATTGGCCCTCGTTGTGGCGTCGGCATAACCGCCACCGCATTCCTCCGCAATCTTGGCGATGCCCCGAAGTTGGTGGGCGTTGAGGATCCCGCCGGGCAACCGCAGCCGACACATGTAAGAGTCTTGGGCTGGAGCGACATGGAACAGCCCGTGATATTTGAACGCGAGCAGGTTCTCCCCCTTGGGAAACTGCGATTCGGCGGCATGGCGGACCACTTCATCCCACAGGTCGAGCGGATGTCGCTTTCGCTTGGCTTCCTCTTGGGGAGTCAGTTTTTTTCCTTCGGCGACCACGCGGTTTTGAGCGATCCAATGAATCGCATCGGGGCCGGTCGGTTCGGATTCAGACTTCAAATTTGCGTTAGTCGCCGAAATGCCCAGAGTGGCCGCAAAGGTTGCTAGTCCGTTCGCCGCCCGGGAGATTGCCGCACCGCTGAAGAAGCCTTGTAGGTACTGCTTTTGTTCTTCGTTGAAATCTTCGTTGTTCATGTCGCTCTCTCGGTCCGTTTCATGTGTCAGGGATCGGATATGATTTTTAACTGGCCATTTCTTCGACAAGATTCAGTTCTGGATCGGTCACTCGTTGCGGTGTCTTGGATTGACTCCCAAGCATCCACGCCGCACTGACGATGGTCAAGACGGTGAGGACGCCGAAAATGATTTGCGGCATCTCCGTCCATTTGGTGAGGTAAGCCCAGGTGATCGGCAGAAAGAAGCCACCGAGGGCCCCGAGCATGCCGACTAATCCGCCGACGGCCCCGACATCACGGGGAAAATGTTCCGGGATGAATTTAAAAGTGGCAGCCTTGCCGATTCCCATGCCGCAACCGAGCAAGAAAACCAGCAGTGTGAACATCCAAACGCTCAAGCCGAGTGGAAACGACAGCATCGCACCGGACAGGAGCATGATCGCGAACACGCCCCACAACACCGGCCTTGCTCCCCACTTGTCGGACATCCAACCGCCGACTGGCCGAAGCAAACTGGCGGGGAAGATGAAGAGGATGCAAAGCAGGCTGGCTGCCCGTAGCGTTGCAGTTGCCGCATCGGGTCCGTCGGCCACCCCGAAAGCGGTTCGCAACTCGCCGCCGTAAACGCTGATGTAATATTTGGGCAACGATAGCGACAACGCTACATAAGCTCCGAAGACGACGACATATTGCAGGCTGTATTCCCATACCCTGGCGAACCGAAGCGGCGCGAGCATCGAGCGGTACGAGCGGCCTTTCGCGGGTGTGTGATCGGGTTTTGGAGAGAAGAACCAAACGGTCGCCGCCATCGCGACGAGTAAGACCGAATAGAGAGCTGGATAAAAGCGCCATCCTCCGGGCAACAACCCGCCGAACAATCCACCGACCGGAATGGCTGTGAGCAACATGGCTCCGAACAGGCCGAAGATCAATTTAGTGACCGAGGCCCCGACATTTCCCGTGCCGAAGATACCCAACGCCAAGCCTTGTTGTTGTTTGGGGAACCAAGCTGCGTTCCAAGCGATGCCGACGGTGAACGAATTTCCGGCGAGGCCGAAGAGCAACGCCAACACCAGCAGTTCTTCGTAACTCGTCGCCCGACTGACCAGGAAAGTCGGTATTGCGGCGAACAGAAGCAAGAGCGTCGTCAACAGGCGTCCGCCGTACATGTCGGCCAGCATGCCGAATATCAAGCGAGGCAGCGAGCCGGCCAAGATGGCGCAGGCTCCCAGCCAACCAAGTTGCACATCGGTCAACCCGAGTTCTTTTTGGATCGGAACCCCAAGCACGCTGAACATCAACCAGACTGCGAACATGAGCGTGAACGCGATCGTGGAGAGAACCAGTACGCGATTGCGTTTCGAAATTTCAGACACCATCTTGTTCAACCTTTCAAGTGACCGGCCAAAGCCGGAGAATTTTTGAGAATCAAATCAGCGAGTTGGCCCCTGCAGGATCCGCATCCGGTGCCAGCTTTTGTCTTCTCGGACAGTCGGGCAAGCGTGTTGCAACCGCCGCGAATTTCGCCGATCAGCACAGACGCCGACACATTGTGGCAATTGCAGACTTCGGGATTGTTGCCGCCGCTCATGCCGGGGATTGCTTCGCCCGAAGCGAGAAGGTCGAGACGATTTGGCGGCACAACGCTTTTGCTGTCGAAAGCACGAACTAGTCCGGCGGCGGCCGAGGAATCGCCGACTAAGACGGCCCCCACCAAACGGTTGTCCCGAATCACTAGCTTGTGATAGACTCTGCGATTTTCTTCGATGATTTGCACGACCTCGTCGCTCTGCGAATCGGCGTCGATTACTCCCATGCTGGCAACTTCGACCCCCGCAACCTTCAGCTTCGTGTAAACCTTCGAGCCGAGATACCTAGCATCAGCCTTCGACCCAGTGAGGTGGTCCGCGAGAACAACACACTGTTCGTAAATCGGTTGAACGGTGCCGTACACCATCTCGGCGTGCTCGGCGCATTCGCCGACGGCATAGAGGCCAGGGAGTTGAGTTTCCAGAAAATCGTCCACCAGAATCCCGGAGTTAACGGGAACATCAGAATCCTTGGCCAACTCGACGCAAGGCTTGATTCCGCTGGCGAAGACGACCATGTCTGCGGGTATTTGTTCGCCGCCGCCGAAGTCCAACGCCTCGATGCGCCGGGCGCCGACAATCGCCTTGGTGTTCACCGAAGTGCGGACTTTGATACCCATTCGTTCGATGGCCCGCCGTAAGAATTGTCCGCCGATGCGATCGACTTGTCGGTTCATCAAGATGTCAAAAATATGTGCGACCGTGACATCTAAGCCCAAGTCAGCCAAGCCTTTGGCGGCCTCCAAACCCAATAAGCCACCCCCCACGACGATGGCCTTGAACCCCGGCTTCGCCCACATTCGCATGCGTTCCACATCGGCGGCGGTCCTGTAGGTGAAGACTCCCTCCTTGAGTTTGCCGTCCGGCAGGCAAAGTCCCTCGACTGCTGGCACACGGGGCACGCTGCCAGTGGCGAACACCGCTTTGTGGAAAAAATGCTCTGCGCCGTCGTTCGTCCAAAGCCGTCGGGATGCATGCGAAAGGCGGGTCACCCGAATGCCCGAGTAAAACCGAATGCCGTGTTCGGCGTACCACGCTGCCGGCTTTAGCGTGATGTCGTCGATCACGCCGCCTTCAAGGATGCGATTAAGCAGAATGCGGTTGTAGGCCCCGTGGGGCTCTTCGCCGAAAACGCTGATTTCGTATTGTCCCAAGCCTCCTTGGCGAATCAGTTCATCCAGTAGCCTGGATGTGGCCATACCATTGCCGATGATCGACAGTTTATTCTTCACTACGCTTTTTCCTCAGGGGGTCGAACATTGGCGATGCGTACCGCGGCGATTTTGAATTCGGGCATCCTACTGATCGGGTCCAAGGCGGGATTGGTGAGCAAATTGGCAGAGTTCGAGCCGCCCCAATGAAACGGCACGAACACCGTGTCAGGTCGGATGTCCGCCGTGACCTCGGCGGCGAACTCCGCTCGCCCACGACGGCTTTCCAACATCAGCAGGCTCCCCGGGACGGCTCCAATTCGCTTGGCCAATTGAGGATGAATTTGCGCCATTGGTTTTGGCCGGGCGGCCGTCAGTTCGCCTACCATTCGCGTTTGTGCGCCCGAATTGTAATGCTCCTTGTAACGCCCCGTCGTGAAGTAGAGCGGATAATCGGCATCCGGTTCTTCACCGGCGGGGCGATGCTCCACAGCATGGAATTTCGCCCGCCCGTCGGCATGGGCGAACGATTCCGCAAACAGCCGAGGCGTACCTGGATGCCCTTCGCTGGGACATGGCCAGAAAACTCCACCCTCGGCATCGATCCGGTCGTAAGTGATCCCCGAATAATCGGCGATTCCGCCGGCGGTCGCTTTGCGAAGTTCGTCGAAGACTTCGCGGGGGGACGCGAACGAGAATTTCTCACCGCAACTGAGCCGACTCGCAAGGCCCGCGAGCAGTTCAATGTCGTTCAAAACTCCCAATGGCGGGGCCAACGCAACTCGGCGACGGATCACCCGTCCTTCCAAGTTCGTCATCGTCCCTTCTTCCTCAGCCCACTGAGACACCGGCAATATCGCATGCGCAAGTTCGGAAGTCTCGTTGGGGAAAGAATCACAAACGACAAGCATTTCCAGAGATTTAAGTCGATCGATGATTCGCTCGGATTGAGGCGATGCCACTGCGACATTAGAACCCATCACCATCAGACCGCGAATTCCGCCGATGGGGCCTAAACTATCAAGCAACTCGAACGCACTTTTTCCTTTTCGCGGGATTGTCTTGGGATCGACGCCCCAAATTTGTGCAATGTGTTGGCGATGCGCCTCGACTTCGATCAGCCGGTAACCCGGGAGTTGATCTGCTTTTTGACCATGTTCGCGCCCCCCTTGCCCGTTACCTTGGCCGGTCAGGGTTCCGAAACCGCTGGCGGGTTTGCCGACCTTGCCCAAGGCAAGCATCAGATTGATGAAGCCGAGAACGGAGTCGACACCTTTGCTTTGTTGTTCCGGGCCGCGACCAGTAAGAATCATTGAAGATCCGGCATAGGCTAGCCAGCGGACCGTCGTTCGTAGCGATTCTTCCGACACCCCGGTCTTCCGTTCGACGAGAGCGGGATCGTATGCCAGCGCAACGCGGCGCACAGCATCGAACCCGACGGTTCGGCTCTCGATGTAGCCGAGGTCGATCAACTTTTCTTCGATGGCCACGAACATTAGGCCGTTTGCTAAAATCAGATCGGTGCCTGGGGTAACTGGAAGATAGAGATCGGCCTTTTGCGCTGTGGCTGTTTTGCGGGGATCCGCAACGATCAGTCGGCCGCCGGCAGCTTTTTGACGATCAAACCATTGCATAATCGGCGGTAATGTGTCGGCCGAGTTGGCACCGACAAGCAAAATGACATTCGCATGTTCGATGTCCGAGACAGGAAACGGCAAACCCCGGTCGATACCGAAAGCTTTGTTCCCCGCGCCAGCCGCACTCGACATGCAGTATCGACCGTTGTAATCGATGTTCGCTGTACCCACGGCAACCCGGGCGAACTTGCCAAGAAGATACGCTTTTTCGTTGGTCAAAGCGCCTGAACCAAAAAGCCCCATCGCATTGGCGCCATGTTTATCCCGAAGAGTTCGGATCCCGTCGGCCACGAAATCCAAAGCGACTTCCCATTTGACTTTAGAAAGCCGGCCGGATTTCGTACGAAGCAACGGCTTTACCAAGCGATCGGGATGGCCAAGCAAAGTGCCCGCAGTCCAACCCTTGATGCAAAGTTGGCCATTGTTGACGGGAAAATCAGAGTCTCCGCTGACAACCCAACCGTTTTTCGCTTCATTCTCCGCAAGGCGGATGCCGCACTGAAACGCACAATACGGACAATGACTCCTCGTCGAACGACCAAGAAGGTGTGTTTCAGGCAATGTCAAAGAAGAAAGAGCGCCAGATGTCTGCATAAATACAATTCCCTTTTAGGCTGCTTCATTTGCAAGCATAAAGCGTGCCAAATCGGGAAGCCGACTTAGAAACGATGCAATTCAGGCTTGAATAAGGGAGTTTGGTCGAAAGAAATCACTCCCGCGACTCGCGAGTTCAGCGAGAAAGACTATTTTGCAGGCACAAAATGCTACAATTTTAAGCACACCTTAATTGCAAAGTTGGTGAATCAACATGTTTTCAATCACGCAGTTTGGAAGTGAAAATGAGAATTGGCGTTGATCTTACCTAAGTGCGGCCCTTTTAGCGGTTGTTCCGATTGCTCCTTTATTCTGCATTGCCGGGGTAATATTAATTAAAGTAGCACGGGTCTTTGATCCGATTAAGTTTAGTAATTAATCCTACATATGTTTTTGCGAGCGGTGACCAGATCAAAAAATCTGGTTCGAATTTATAAAAGCTTTTAATGAAGGCCTGACTTATGCAAGGAATTTTATTTTATGGCTGTCTGTTGGCCCTAGCAATGGAGGTGCTTCCCCCGCCAGAGGTTGGTCAACCCTTGGTTTCTGATATTGTGGCGAATGATGCCGAATTACTCAAAGCACCGGCTACCAATTCAGGGGCTCCGACTCATCCGGATTGGTGGAAGAAAACACCCAGGCCACAAGCCTTACCAAAACCCGGCTTTTTTCCCAATCCTCCTGTGAGCGGAAATGGGTTTTACACCGGCATTGATTGGCTGCGAGGTATAAATCGCGAAAAGGCCCCTGTTGGTGCTTTTCCAGCAATCGGCCCGCAGTTTCAACCCATTTTCGAAGTTGATTTTCGCAAGCTGGATCCACCTGGGGACGATAGGTCGTTTCCTGGCCTAGACAAGCTGAAGCGTCAACAGCTTGGGGAGGATTGGTTGCTGGCAACGGGTGGTGAGGTTCGTTATCGTGCTATGAGTGAGGGGAATGCGCGCCTTAGGCCGATAAATAATGATTATGACCTGTTCCGGGCGCGGATTTTCACGGATATGTGGTACTCAGATACTTTTCGAATTTATGCGGAGTTTATTTCCGCCGAGATCTGGAATAACGACCTGCCCCCGATCCTTCCCGATAAGGATCCCGCAGACTTTCTGAATCTTTTTGCGGAGATGAAACTACTGGATCTGCAAGGGGATGCGGTTGCATTGCGGTTTGGCCGTCAGGAACTGCTCTTCGGTTCGCAGCGTCTGATCAGCACACTCGATTGGGCCAACACCCGCCGCACCTTCCAGGGGGGCCAGACTGATGCATCATACCCCTAAAGAAGATCTGGATCTTTTTTGGGTGCAACCTGTAAATCCCGATGCTCAAGGCTGGGCTAGCGCTGACACCGACTGTAATTTTTCTGGCCTTTGGTGGACACGCCGGCCAGACAAAGACCAAACGGTAAATCTATACGCTCTGTGGTACAACAATTCAAAACCATTTGTAGAGCAAGGTGGTACCCCCGTCCCGCGTGGTAATTTTGCCACCCTAGGAGGTCGGACTGTTGGAAATTATGACGATTGGCTTTACGATAGTGAGGTAGCACTGCAACTGGGGACGATATACAGAGATCAGCCCTTAACCGCCGGAATGGCTACTGTTTCTGGAGGCCGCCATTTCAATAATTTACCGATGAATCCAACTGCTTGGCTTTGTTACGACTACGCCTCGGGTTCGAATCGTTTTCGCGAAGGCGCCAGCAACACCTTCCAGCAGCTATTTCCCTTTGGTCATTACTATCTGGGCTGGGTCGATTTGGTGGGCAGGCAGAATATTCATGATTTAAACCAGCAGGTGTATCTCTATCCCGCAGACTGGATTACGCTTACCCTCCAGCACCATAATTTTTGGCTGGCTTCAGCCGGCGATGCGCTCTATTTCGCCAGCGGCCAGCCGGGCCGACTTAGTCGCAATGCCTCCGCCGGATCCTATGTGGGTGATGAGTACGATATTATTTTGAACTTTCACCTTGGCCCCCGTACCGATCTGCTCACCGGTTGGTCCAAGTTGTACGGCGGTGATTTTTTGCGCAACACCGGCAAGGTTTCCGACAGCAGCCTTACCTACTTGCAGATGTCCTTCAAATTCTGATCAACCCCGGGCGCCTTTTTCTCTGTGCAGAATCACGCCTGATAACTATGCCTAACATTGCCCTCAAGCGGGGCGGGCAAACGCTTCTTGGTCCCCAGCAAGCAATGGTGGTGACTTGCCTGTTTTGGTCGTGTTGGGAGACAGGAATTCACGGAGCATCTGGGCATGATTCAGGTCTGCGATCGAATCCACAACCTTGTCAGGCCGGTAGGCGTAACGGGACAAATCCTCGCATCGAGTGCCACCGCTTAGGACCAGAATCGTTTTGAAGCCGAGCTGCACGCCGCCGAGGATGTCCGTCTCCATCGTGTCGCCGATGACGATGGTCTGCTCAGTAGTGAGACCCAGTTCCTTGCGGGCGGCCCGAAGCATCACCGGACTGGGCTTGCCGACGCTGAATGCCTTCACCCCCGCCGCTGCTTCCAGCATGGCCACGATGGCCCCGCAGCCCGGTCGCGTGCCGGTTTGGGTAGGACAGTTCGGATCGAGATTGGTGGCAACAAGCTTGGCCCCGCCTAAGATCATTCCCAGGGCCGCTTCCATCATCTCGAAGTTGAGCGTTCGCCCTTCACCTACGACGACATAGTCGGGGTCTTTGTCCACGATGGCGTAGCCGTTGTTATGCAGTGCCGTCAGCAACCCTCCCTCGCCGATTACGAAGGCCGTGCCGTTTGGCTTCTGGCGGGCGAGGAACCGGGCCGTCGCCATGGCGCAGGTGAAGATGTGTTCTTCCTGGACATCGAATCCCAGCCGTTGCAGCTTGGTAGCAACATCGCGCCTGGTGCGCTGACTGTTGTTCGTCAGGAAAAGGAACGGAATCTTAGCTGCCTGCAGTTCGTGAATGAAGCGATTGGCGCCTGGAATCAGTTGGCTGCCGCGGTAGATGACGCCATCCATATCGATCAGGTAGCCGTGCATGGGTTCTCCTCTCGGTGTTTCCGTAAAGTTTTTGCGAACACACTCTTGTCGTGGAGAAAGCTCGGGAGCGGTTTCTTATCGTAGAAGCAAAAGATGTGCCAACTGTGGCTTAGCAGAAGTTTCCAAGCGCAATAGTTGTAACGCAAAGGACTTACGCCTGCGCCAGCTTTGCTGGATGAGTTGGCACGAGAAGGGTTCGCCTGCCTAAGAATAGAGCAACCTAGGCCGAAAGTTTGTGCAGGGCGCAATGTTGACCTAGATAGTTTGCGCAAACGAATACCTGTTAGGCGGTATCAATTCTGGAGGATCGGGCAATGTATATCTTTTCCGCAGCGTCGTTTTGGTCGTGGTGTCCTTGGCGGCAACTTCGTCTTTGCGGATGGGCATGTGAGCTTCCTCAAATCGTCGATGGATTATAACTTTTACAAAGCGCTGTCTACACGAGATGGCGCCGAACCTGTCGGAGGAGATTACTAATGCAAAGGATCTTGTTGCTCGGAGTTTTGTTGTTCCTCATCGGCTGCGGATCGGAGAAGACCGAGAC
>Ga0209702_10000651_pt1 | contig 73237 bp, 61 predicted proteins | sample FRY01_FD_187210 | JGI IMG/M metagenome (GOLD analysis project Ga0209702, IMG submission 187210) | Freshwater microbial communities from Lake Fryxell liftoff mats and glacier meltwater in Antarctica - FRY-01 (SPAdes) (version 2) | ecosystem: Environmental > Aquatic > Freshwater > Ice > Glacier... | reverse complement strand
TCGCCTTGTACTTCAATTAAGTGGAAACATTTGGCATACTGCCTCCTTCTCAATTCCCGTTTTCGTACAGGGGACTGGCTGACCTGCGGTCAGCTTCACCCCACAAGTTCACGCCCATGTTGGGCGTCAACAAACACTTCATGCAAACGCCAGCAGGGAAACCAAAATGAAAACTACGCTCCTGTCCATTCGTCCCGCTCAAATGGCGATCGCATTCATGTGTTCTGCTTGCTTCGCAGGAGGTGTCGCCAACCACTCGGGTATGCTGCGCGGCGCGGTCGCGGGCGCATTCATTTTCGGCATGGCGATCTTGGGGTTCTGTATTATCGCATTTGTTCGTTATCTCATCGCCCAATTCCGCAACAGCACAATCGATGAAGGCATTCCCCGTGCATAACGCGCCCTTTGCCGTCACGCTGTTTGCGACCCTGTGTCCGATCACTTTTTCGCTGAATGGCCATTTTCGATGGATGCACGTTCTTCATCATCCTCGTGTCAATTGCGTTTGGAATTCGCGCACAGAATCGCAAGAGAGCCTGTTCCGATATGACCGGGACGCCGAACAAAAAGATGCACGTGCGGACTGGAAATGGTTTGATGACAAGCGGGGGTAGATCCTGCGTGGGTAAGCGTTAGCCGCGCGCCCAGTATCGAGGGTTGCAGGATGCGTATAAGGCGTGAGCCGAAGTCGTATCTTGAAGCGTACCCAGAAAGGTAGTGAGGGTGAATCGACCGAGAGTGGCCTCTCGGCGATGAACGACATGAGCTCCGAAATTTTGTATCTGTTGGACCCTGCCCAAGGTGTGTGCATGCTGGAAGGCAATATCTCTCGCCGCGTTCTGGCAAGCTGTGAGAGAAGACCCGGAGTCGCTCGTCCGCTCGCGCTAGACACGATGTCATCAAGGCAACCAGTGAGACCCTGAAGTTCTTGTACGAAACATGACACACCTGTCATGTTCGACCGAGTATGCTCGACAAGCCTAATCAGCGAGGACGGCAAATGACTTTCAGGGAGTCGGATGGCCGCATAGTACCGTCGAAGTCCGGCAGCCAGTCGGAGGGAACGAAGCCGAGTAATATCGGTGCAGGGAAGGCGGCTAGGCCAACCGGGGCTCCCGGTCAGGCCATTGCGTGATCCAGACCGAGCACCGCCCGTATCTTAGAGACGGACCTTCGGTGAACTGTGTTGTTCATTGCTGACGCGGGCGGCTGGATCACATCCACCAACCGTCTCGCAGAGGCAGTGCGGTGGACAAGTAACGGCTGGGAGCCGGATGCGTTAACGGCGCACGTCCGGATCTACGAGGGGGCGACCTCAATTGTGCATGAACACAATATTGTGACACCACCACGGGAAACCAAGTGGCAAACAGGGAAAACAAACCGTATCCTAAACACAAAAGAATAGCCCTACTCACCGCCGAGTTGCGGTGGTCCACGTTTCACACTAAACTTGGGCACTCGCGGCAACCGGGTTAGCTCGTCGTTATCCGACTTCAATACCCACCCCTGACTGAATTGGTTGTTCGATGCCTTGCGTTTCCCAGTTCTACGGTATTTCGGTCTAAATCTATCACGGCGACCATAATCCACCGCACATTCATGCAATCTACGGAGAATCTGAAGCCTTGGTGGATATTCGCTCGGGCGATATAATATCGGGCAAGTTGCCACGACGCGCAGCTAAACTGGTTGCTGAATGGCGTGACCTGCATCGAGACGAACTCATGGCTGACTGGCAACTTGCCGCTACGAATCAACCGCTTTTGCCCATTGCTCCACTGGACTGACGAAAATGATTCTGCACATTCTTCAGGCTGACGTAACTGGACCGACGTCACTGTTTGTCCGCTTCAACGACGGTTGCTCTGCCCACGTTGACCTGCGACCACTGCTTTGCGGTCCGGTTTTCGAGCCATTGCTGGATGCAAAAGCCTTCGCTATGTGCGTGGTTGATCCTGTTTGCAAAACCGTTTGTTGGCCAAACGGTGCTGACTTTGCCCCTGAAGCAATTCGCGCACTCGTCCCTGCCGAAGCCCATGCAAATGGATTGCTAATAAGGCTTTGACTTCGCGAGTGCGGACGGCGGGCGCGGTGTTGGATTGATGGTCGAGCGGAGTGGGCTTGTTGCGGTCCGAGCCAGCCGAGCCGAAGCTCGTCGATCTTCGGATCGCGGCATTTGTTCAAGAAACCCGTTCGAGTTGCTGCGGCCCGTGTCATATGGGAAACGTAATCTGCAGCGACGCTGCGTGTCGCCGATTTCTGTAGGTCCTTTCTGCCCAAAAGGATTTTCCGATTTGCCGTAAGGCGAACTGACAGCGGGCTGTCGCATGGCACAATAAAAGGCGATGCTGTGATCTCCGGCCACATGATTTTTCGGGTTGAAACTTGTCTGGTCGCAGGTCGCAGCGGGGCTGCGAAGTCCTTTCCGGCAGAAAGGACCTACATCAGCGCATCGCATCAATCGTCACCATCCCGCCAGAAACATCGATTAAATCCAGCAGTTTCGGGATGGCAGTGATTTCGTTTCCCCCAAAAAGACTTAACACCGTACATCGACAACAACCTGACCCAGAGTGATGTGATTCAATGTGGCCAGTGCGTCAACACAATCGTAGTGAACGGTGACGTAGCGCACACCTGCTTCGACGAGTCGCCTGGCCATCAGCGCAGACTGACCAAATAGGTGCCGTCCATAGCGATCGCGCACAGAGGAGGGTTCATCAAGAATATTCAGAGCGTTCCGAGTACGCTCTGACGTCATCAGCGTGAAAGCCCGCTGTTGAAATGTATCGTAGCCGAGGGACGTGCCAAATTTGTCCAGACGTTTTCGATCCGCATCGAATTGATCCAACAATGAACGACGACGGTCCAGGCGATCGAGAGAAACACCGTCTGGTGTCTTCATGTCTGGAATCTGAAAGGTCAGTTCGTCATCGGAGCAATTTCGCCAATAGGGATTGTCTTCCAGCGAACGCTTTTCGATCAGCGTCGTCAGTGGATTGTAACGTGGTCCCAGCCAGCCGGCATGTTCGCCAGGCCGCGGGTATTGGCCTTTCTCCTGAAGGTGTCCCAGCGTATTCGGCAGCACCATATAAGACGGCATTGGATTCGTGAGGCCGAATCGTTGCTGATCTGAGTACTCAACGATTGATCCGATGGACGGCCAGTCTTTGGGTGTCGGAGCGAAACCACCGCCGATGGGGACATGCCAGCGTTTGCCGGTTTGCAGATAGTGTCCGCCGCCGCTGTGATCATTGAACGAATGAGACATTGTCCGGATGACCGTGTATTTATCCGAAACGGCAGCCATCCGTGGCAGGTGTTCGCTGATTCGGAGTTCTGGCGTTTTGCTGGCGATCGGTTTGAAAGGTCCTCGAATGAGTTCCGGAGCTGCGGGCTTCATGTCGAAGGTTTCGAGTTGACTTGGGCCACCGAACAACAGCAGAAAGATGACAGATTTTGCCTTCGGTGCTGCATTGCCGAACAGTGATTCAGCGGCTAGCAACTGCGGTACCGACAAACCCAACAGCCCTGCCCCGCCAGCCTGCAGAATTCGTCTGCGGCGTACTCCGTCACATGCAGAGTGGGCTGCTCCGAAGATGGAAAGCATATTTGTCTCCTCGCTGAAGGAATGGGAAATGAGGCGATGGCAAAGGCGGCAGGGATAGACACGCAGAAAAAAGGGCGGTGCAAAAATTGTGACAGGTCTGTACAGCAATGGCAACACATGCATTGGGAAACACCAACGCATCGCAGGAACTTCGCTCACTCGATCAATGCTCCAGGATTTTGCGCGAATGTCTCTGTGTCTCTGGCTGCGGGATACGGGTGGCAAGACTGCGGTCGCTGTTCGGGAAACTCAACCGCTCAAGTAGGGGCGAGTGATATTGGAATCGGCAGATTCCGCAGGGAGCGTGGCCAGAGCCGCGGCGGCTTCGAGAGCGATCCATTTTCGAAGACACACGCGGCATTGGCAAAGGTGGTCCACGAAAGCCGCTGACATTTCATCCAGCGGCGTTTCGGGCCAATGCTGCAGCAGGTCCGGATGAACCTGCTCGCAACATACCGACAGATCATTTGATAAACATGGTTCTGGATTATTTTTGTTCATCATTGATCACCCAGAGTTTGTCGCAGTTTTTCGAGTGCATTGCGCTTCCGACGCATCACAGTTTGAGTTGAGAGACTCAATTGATCGGCTATTTCAGAGGCATCGTAACCTGACCGCAACATTTCGATCACCAATCGCTCTTCAGCGGGCAATGATTCAATTTGTAGTTTCAAGTCCATAACAAGCTCTGAATTCGGAACACAATCTGCTGGATCAAATCCCAGCGACACTACTGACGCAACTCCACGTTGACAGCGCTTTCGCAGCTTCCCGAATGCTCGTTCTGCTGCTCGTCCAACTGCCTGACGCAAATAATCTTCAGGGCCTTGTGAGTCCGGTTGATCCACTGCGTCCGCGTTCTGCGTTTGCTTCAAATCGATCCATGTATCCTGACACAGATCTTCCGGATCATGCAGAACCGAAAGGTGTCTATTTCTTTGATAGTGATATTGAACCAGACTCCGCATCCGGGAGTCCTCGGACTTCTGAGACATGCATCGGCTCCAAAATTGATATGGGAGCCAAGCTTCACCCCGTTGAAAAATCCTTGCGAAAGCCTGCTGAACTCTTCAGCAGGCGAGTCGCACGTGGCAGGTTTCTTCAGGGCTCACTCTCGGCCCCGAAAAAGAACTTTCTTCAGGTGACTGCATCTCAACAGTCACAGTCGAAGGTCCTCTCGGGGCAATGCTGTATCTCAGTCGCTGCAGGACATGCGCCTCAGCGTCTGAATCCATGATTCGCAGAACGGTCGCCGGCTGTTTGCGAGGCGGTCCGCGTGGAAGGACAACATGCTTAAGTTGCCTTGGGATGTTCTCAGATGTCAAAAGCTCCGGGACACCGTCGAGCTGAACGAAATCGGTCGAAACGAAATCGGTCGAAACGAAATCGGTCGAAACGACAGCGGCGTCGGAGTGTTGTCGGTGGCCTTCGCGAAGCTGCTTGACTCGGTTTGGAGTCATGTTCGGCAGGTTCTGCGTCGAATGCGACGGCGTAATCTCCGGCGTCAATCGAGGAACTGCGATCGGAAGAGTTTCATCTGCGAGGAACGCCAATGTGGACTGCGATGCAGTGTCCGCAACAATTGAGGAGTCAAATGGTGAATTGAAGAAATCAATGCTGGCATAGAATTCTTCGATGTTGCTCAGCACACCTCGCCAATTGCGTTCTGTGATTTTGTGCGGTATGTCGTTATTTGCAGAATCCGTTTCCGGATTCGCGGAGCGGGATTTCGCAGCGTGTAATTCTGCAGACAATCGTACTTCGGTTGCGGCAGTTTCCTTCATCAATCGGGCGACGAAGTCTCGTACAGGTCTCGACGGTGATCTCGATTGATTGATCCTATGCAGTTCATTATTTGTTGAGACTTCACTCGACGCAGCATTCTGCCAGACAACAGATTTTGAATTTGCTTCGACCGTCTCTTGCTTCAATATTTGCGGGGCAATTGTTGTTGGTGCGGAGATTGAATTCTGCTGAGTAGCCGTCAGCTTCGGCAGAGATGCTGATTCATTCTCCGACTTGTTTGAAGCAATAGGCGATGAGTTTGACAGCGAACTGTCAAGAATCGAATCACTGCTCTGAAAAACGGAATCAATCAGAGATGTGTCATTGTCGTGGGCAACCGATTGACCGAGATTGGAGGTCGTTAGAAGACTTGATTCGCCGACAGATGACTTATTCCCTGCCGATGGTGTGTTGCTGATGACAAGGCTTGATGAACCGAGATCATTGATTCCGGGATATCTGAAAGCGACCTGGCCGTTGCCATTCGTTTGAAGGCCATTCGTTTGAAGGTCGTCCCTTGAGAAATCAAACCCGAATTCATCTTGAATGTTGCTGTAATTCGCTGGGGCGCCCGACGAATCTGAATCCGAAACATCCGTTTCACCATTCGGTTTTTGTTGTTCGGAATCGGTAGTATTCTTCGAGGGCTGGAGACTGACATCTGAGCCCGCCGCATCAGTGAGTTCTTCTGCGACACTCACGGCAGGGACGTTCAACAAGGACGCGGGGTTTGCGACGCTCAGAACCTGTCGAATTTCCAGCATTTCTATCTGGCGACACGCAGCAGTTCCCATCTTGCGCGAATTGGAACGTCTGGCGAGCAATGCCCTGAGCGCAAGTGCGAAAGCACTCGGCACAGCGCAGCAGCTCCGAATTCGTTCCAGCCTCTGACGTATCTGATCCCAATTCACTCGCCAGCCCCCTGCGAACAGTGTCGCAGATCCGCCTCTACCTGCCCAACTTGGTCGGGAATGTTTGTGGAACCAAGTTTACTGGTTGAAGGGTTTCTAAATCTAATGGGGACTTTCACCTCGTATTCCTTTAGCACGATTCTGGAAAATTCCAACTTTCGCAAAAGTTGTTCAGATTGGATAGTAATACGTACGCCCGATGCAAGGATGTTTGCGTAGGCGTGTTGGTTTGGTGCGAATGGCGTGCGTCGCAATGTTGCAAGTCAAGGATTCCACACCGGGCCAGAAAGTCGCTGGAGCACATCGCGCTTGCACAGAAACCGATCTTGCGGGGATCTGGGAATCTCGGAAAGATGCGTAGAAATAGGCTCTGACGCGAGGGAATGGGTCCGTTAGCAGCGTCGGAATATTGAAGTCTTACAGCCAATTGGAGAGGCAGAGTCATGACTACGAAGAGTTGCAGTAAGACGGCCAAAGGCATCAGGGTTGGCGTAATACTGACGGCGATGATCGCCGTTTTTGACGCACCACAAATTGCGTGGGCAGACGAAACGAACGTGATTGACGCGGCAAATGGTATTTCGATTCTTGACGCGGTGGATCCAGAACGGGCAACTCGGATTGATTATGCGTTAAAGATCGAAGGCACTCTTAATACGCCGTCCACGACAGGGACGTCCGACTGGAGTCTGAAGAGTTCAGGAAATTTCGTCTTTGATCAGCGGCGGTTTGCTTCCGACGAAGCTGGGCCATTCGGGATACGAGCTATTCGACGGTTTGCCACTGCGAAGACTGATTCCGTCGTTGGCAAGGATCACAAGACGGCGATCGTATTGCCAAACCAGGCGGCGATGATTCAGATTTACGGTACCGGCAATCAATTGCTTCAGCTAAGTCCCGACGTGCGGCTAAGTCGGTCACAGCTCGATCTGTTGCAAATACCTTGCGATCCGATTGTTGCCACGGGTTTGCTTCCGGCGAGAAATCTGAAAGACCAAGGCGAAAAGTGGAACGCTGATTCGTGGGTCATTCCGATGTTGGCGGGTGTCGATGCTGCCGTCAGCCAGTCCGCAAACTGTAAGCTGACGTCACTGACAGCGTCGGAGGCTATTGTGGAATTTGAAGGGACAGCCGAAGGCGCGGTCGTTGGATCTGCAACGAAAGTGACGCTCAAAGGTGAATTTGTCTACGATCGAATCGGAAAGTTCATTCGTTCATTTAATGCGGTGCAGTCCGAGAAACGCCAGCCTGGTCCCTTCAGTCCTGGGTTGAATGTGGATGCGACAATTGAGTGGAAGCAAACTCTCCTGCCCGCAGTCAGTAACCTGCCCGCGACGATGCCCGAAAATGTGCCGGATGAGCGGCAACTCCTGCTGACACTCGCAACGCCCGGCCGCGTGCTGATGCTGCACAATCGCGACTGGCATGTGTTCCACGAGACGGCGGAAATGGTCATGTTACGAATGTCGCATGACGGTGGTTTGGTTGCTCAATGCAATATTTCGCCGTCACCAGCCGTCCCCGCCGGAGACTATACTTCCGAGCAGGAGTATCTTGCGGAAGTGCAGTCTGCATTGGCGGAACGCAAAGGTGCCGTAAAATCCTCGAAGATTCATGACGATATCAACGGCTGGAGAATTCATCATGTGCGAGCGATCGGAAAGGCCAACGAAAAAGCGTTGATCTGGGACTATTTCCTTTGTACCGCAAAGTCTGGTCAGCAACTATCAATGATTTTTTCGTACGCAGAAGAGGATGAGAAAGTCGTCGCCGGTTCACCCGAACAGATGCTGGGAACTTTAACGATCCGCCCCAGTTCATCGAAAGTCGCGCTGCCTCGTTGATTTTGTTTTACATTCTGCACCGCATGAAGTAGCGATCAATTGAAAATACAAGTTCCGGGGCCGATACGATCTTGCCTGAAAAGCGACGACTGGTCTACGATTGGATTGCGTGTTGCATCAGGATCGTGAAGAATCACGGTTCGGGCGAGAACGCAATGGACGTTATTTAACAAAATCGCGGATCGGGCTGTTCCCATCGCGACCAAATAGATTGTCGAAGGAAATTTAGAATGGCAACGCTCAGATCCGTCAGTCGCTGCAGTTTGCTGCTGGCGTTCATGACTCTTGTTCCCGAATCCCTCAAGGCGGCGGACAAGATCGTCCTGACGGCTGAAGACGGAAAGACTGCTCAGATTGTGGCATCAATGGTGTCCAGTCGGCATATCAATCACCCCGAAATCAACGATGCTTTGTCGGAAAGACTGCTGAAGCGATATCTTGAAATATGGGACCCGCAAAAGCTGTATTTCCTGCAGTCCGATATTGATGAGTTTTCAAAGAAGAAGACTTCTTTAGACGACGAACTTCTGAAAGGTGATGTGCAATTCGCCGCAACAGTTTTTGAACGCTTTCGATCCCGCATGGACGTGCGAGCTGCCAAGCTGGATGCCTTGATCGATATCGATCCCGACTTCACCGTCAAAGAAGAAATGATTCGTGACGCCAAGGAAATTCCATGGGCCGCAGATGAGACTGAGCTGGACGAACGTTGGCGCAAGCAGATCAAGTTTGACCTGCTGATGCTGAAAATGGACGACACAGATCTTGAGGAAGCTCGCACACGACTGCACAAGCGATATCGCACGAATCAGGTGTTTCTGGACCAGACAGAATCCCACGAAGTGCTGGAATTGTACCTGTCCTCAATGACGCATTGCCTTGATCCACACTCCACATACATGTCTCCTCAGACGGTGCAAGATTTCCGCATCGATATGGAACTGAAACTTGACGGTATCGGAGCGCGGTTGAAATACGATGACGGCTACACGATTGTCGAAGAAGTCATCGAAGGTGGAGCGGCGTTCACGGATGGCCGTCTGAAAAAGAGTGACAAGATCATCGGCGTCTCATTTGATGCATCAGACAATTTTGTCGATGTCATTGAGATGAAGCTCACGAAGGTCGTGGACATGATCCGCGGCAAAAAGGGAACGCGGGTTAAGCTGAAAGTTCTGGTGCCGAAAGAAGAAGACGAAGAAGAGTCCGCTGGTATCGAACGCCGAACGCGAATTTATGAATTGACTCGAACAGAAGTGAAGATCACTGAAGACGAAGTAAAGGGTAAGATTCTGGAATCGTCAGAATGGATTGACGGACGCAAAGCCAAGGTTGGCGTTTTGCGGATTCCGGCGTTCTACCGCGATTTTCGTGGTGCTTCCCTGGGAGGAAACTTCAAGAGTACCGCTCGAGACGTCAAGGTGGTACTGGACGAATTCAACAAACAGGATGTTCAGGTTCTGATTGTCGATCTTCGTTGGAATGGCGGCGGTGCATTGCAGGAAGCGATCGAAGTTTCTGGCCTGTTCATTCCGAAAGGTGCTGTTGTTCAGGTGAAAGAACCGGATACCGGCGTGCAGGCGTTCGATGATGAAGATCCTGACATGTACTGGCGTCGTCCGATGGTTGTGGTCTGCAATCGATTTTCGGCCTCAGCCTCCGAGATTTTTGCCGGGGCCATTAAGGATTATCGTCGAGGTATTGTTGTCGGTGATCGGACGACTCACGGCAAAGGCACAGTTCAGAACGTGGTTGATGTGGTTAATCGCTCGTCACTGTTTTCATCAAAAGATCTTGGTGCGTTGAAGCTCACCATCAGCAAGTTCTATCGCGTCAATGGCGACAGCACTCAGACGAAGGGCGTAACCTCCGACGTGGTTCTTCCTTCCTTGTTGAACGTGCGTGAAATCGGCGAAGACTCACTAGACAACGCACTGGCATTTGACCGAATCGAACGCGCACAGTATTCGCCATTTTCGGCTCAGGTGACAGATGCGATCGTCTCGCAACTTCAGAAGGAAAGCGAAACCCGATTGGCTAATGATAAAGACTTCACACAGATCAATCGTTTGATTACGAAGTATCTGGAACGCAAGAACGACAAAACAATTTCGCTGAATGAAAGTGTTTTGCGAGCCGAAGAAGATGAATTGAAACAGGAACAAAAAGAGGAAGACGAGGCCGTGAAACAAGCCAACGGCGGCGACAAGAAAGATATCTTCCCGGAAGACTTTTATAACAAAGAACTGGTCAACATCAGCGTTGACTATCTGGAACTGTTGCGAAGTCTGCAAACGGCACGGTCTCAGAAATAACTGCTCGGTCGGCGGATGTCATTTGCAAATAAAGCCCGACGTCTATTTTAAGATGTCGGGCTTTTTTCGTTAGATGCAGTGTTTGAGTGTTCATTATTTCGTCTTGATTGCCGCTGCCAGAGAACTCAACTACGATCTGCAGCATGGCAGCCATTGAAGTCAGGGAGTTGTGTCGCACGTACCGGGTCTTTCGAAAACGCGAAGGTCTATGGGCGTCCGTGCGCGGTTTGTTTCATCGTGAATATGATGTTGTCAGCGCAGTGCGAAATGTCAGTTTTACGATCGAAGAAGGCGAAATGGTCGCGTTCCTCGGTCCAAACGGGGCTGGCAAGACGACGACGCTGAAGCTGCTCTCTGGGTTGGTCGTGCCAACATCCGGCACTGCGACGGTCCTGGGACATGTGCCGTGGAAACGTGAAGACGCCTATCGTCGTCGTTTTTCGCTTGTCACGGGACAAAAGGAACAGCTCTGGTGGGACCTGCCTGCTCAGGAATCCTTCCGACTGCACAAAGAGATTTACCGTATTCCCGCCGCCGCCTATCAGCGGCGACTGGACGAGCTGACTGACTTGCTGGAAGTGCGCCGCCTGATGTCGCAACCCGTGCGTGAATTGTCGCTGGGCGAACGCATGCGAATGGAACTCATCGCCGCCCTGCTGCATAGTCCAGACGTTTTGTTTCTTGACGAACCGACAATTGGTCTGGATGTTGTCAGTCAGCGGCGTGTCCAGGAGTTTCTGCGGCAATACCAGCGTGAACAGCGAATCACAGTAATTCTGACCAGTCACTACATGAAGGATGTCGAAGCGTTGTGCGATCGCGCGATTGTCATCAACAAGGGTATTGTGATTCATGATGGTCCGCTGGCGGCGATCGTTGATCGATTCAGCCGACATAAGATTATCGAACTCCAGTTTTCAGACAACATTGTGCCAGTGGGGCTGGAGCAGTACGGGACAATCCTGGAATCGCGGCCTCCTAAAGTGCGGATTCAAATCGAAAAGCAGCATGTTTCTGAATGTCTGTCGAGTATCCTGAGTCAGCATTCGATTGACGACATCAGTGTTTCCGAACGTCCGTTGGAAGACGTCATCGCCGAGTTGTTTTCTTCTGACGATGCGGCGAGGGCTGAAGAGTGATACCCACATCTGCGCACGCCGAACCATTTACGATCTCTGGTGAAATCCGCGCGAGGCTGCGCCTGAAGTGGCTCATTCTGCGAACCGCGATTGAGGAACGGCTGACGTATCGTGCGGACTTTGCATTTTCGACGCTCATACGTTTTCTGCCCATTGTGACTCAGATTTTTCTGTGGAGTGCGATTTTTCAAAACGCCACTGGCCGCAAGATTCAGGGTTACAACTATGGCGAGATGGTTTCGTATTATCTGCTGGTGATGCTGACGCGTGCGTTTTCGAGTATGCCGGGACTATCGACCGGAATCGCAGGTTCGATCGCTGATGGATCCGTTCGAAAGTATCTGATTCAACCCGTTGATATGCTGGATCATCTGTTCTGGCATCGAGTCGCACATAAGCTGGTGTATTACGCAATTGCGACAGGTCCGTTTGTGTTGGTGTTCTGGTTGTGTCGAGAACACTTGCCGGATTGGCCCGGCTGGCCTGTGATGCTGGCGTTCACGTGTTCGCTGTTGATGTCGTTTGCGGTCGGATTTCTGATTGAATCACTGATTGGTTTGGTCGCGTTCTGGTTCCTGGAAGTCAGCTCACTGATCTTCATTTATATGATGCTCAGCTATTTTCTATCCGGACACATGATCCCGCTGGAATTGCTTTCAAAGTGGATTCCGTTCGTGGATTATCTGCCGTTTCGATATCTGGCCTATACGCCGACAGCAATTCTACTTGGCAAGATTCCGGCGGAACATTTGCCCGTAGAATTGTTGATTCAAGCGGGCTGGATTGCGGGGCTGTTTCTGTTGAACCGCTATGCGTTTCATCGCGGCGTATTGCGATACAGCGCGTTCGGTGGGTAGCAAAGGAAATCAACTCACGCGGCAGATGAACACTTTCAGGTACTCAGTTTCCAGGCAAGTCACGCGGACGGGGTGATCCGCAGGCTGGCCGCGGTTTTCCAGAATCTGAATATCGCGGCCTGTCTGGCGAGCGACCTCAGCCAGCATTTCCTGAAATTCATCCCGACTCAAAAGTCCCGAACAACTGCACGTGACAAGAATTCCGCCGGGTTTCAAGACTTGTAGACCCAGTTGATTGAGTCGTACGTAGCCGGTAATGGCGCGATCCAGTCCACCGCGAGTCCTCGCCATGCGAGGCGGATCAAGAATAACGGCATCGAACAATCGACCTTCGGCGGCCATGGCTTCCAATGCGGGGCGAACGTCGTCGCGTTGCCACTGGCATCGATCGGCGACGCCGTTCAGTTCTGCGTTCGCCTTTGCCATTACCAATGCGGATTCGGATGAATCGATGCCCAGCACTGACGCTGCGCCGCCAAGTTTTAATGCTGTAATTCCAAAACCGCCGGAGAAACAGAAGGCATCCAGAACGCTGGCACCTTTCAGATATCGACTTGCGGCCAGGCGATTGTCTCGCTGATCGAGATAGCAGCCTGTCTTCTGTCCCTGCTGAACATCGACACCGTACGTGACACCCTGTTCGTGAATAAACAACGGCCGTGGCGGCTCCTGTCCCGACAACAAACCATCTATGACGTCCAGACCTTCCGCTTCGCGCATCCCTTTTTCGGTACGCAACCAGATACCTTTGGGATTCACTTCGGCCTGCAGTGCGGTCAAAATTGTATCTCGGTGCAGAAACAGAGCCAGGCTGGTAAATTGAACCAACAGGTAACCGCCGTAGAAATCCACCGTCAAGCCGGACAGTCCGTCTGCTTCACTGAAGATCAATCTGCAGCCGGTGCCAGGCGAATTCAAATCAAACATCGCGCGACGCGATTCAACGGCCTGATGAATCTTCGTTTGCCAGAATGCGGCATCGAGAGGCTGATCAAGTTGCCATGAATACAGTCTCCCAACGATGCGGCTGATGGGATTTAACAAACCCCATGCGATGAAGCGACCATCGGAATTCACCAGTTTTGCAATCGAACCCGGTGGCACATCTTCCGTCTTCATGCCGTTGACACGATCAACGGCCCCCATGAACACCCATGGATGGCGGCCGAAGAACGGTTGAGCCCGTCGATTACGCACGACGACTTCGATGAACGCACTTGCAGCGACGTTGCTTGAGGCAACGGCTTCAGCAACTGTTGAAGGAACAACTTCCTGATCCGACATTTTTAACCATCACCGCGCAGAATGCGGTGTTCCATTTCTTCAAGGTAAGCGAGAAGGCGGTCACGTTCGTTCGACAAATGACGAACTCGCAAAAGTGAACGCACACGGGTGCGAAGTTCCAGGCGATTGACGGGTTTGGTGAGAAAATCATCGCAGCCGGCGTTCACGGCTTTTTCGATGTCACCTGCTTCATTAAGTGCAGTTACCATCAGCACTAAAATTCCACGGCGAGCGGGATCGCCTTTGATCTGCGAACAGACTTCATAACCGCTCATACGCGGCATCATGATGTCCAGCAGAATCAAGTCTGGTTGTTGTTGATCCACCATTTGCATCGTCTGCTGGCCGTCGGTTGCCATCAGAATCTCGTAGCCTTCATCGGCAAGGTACGCTTCGAGCAATTCACGGTTTTGCTGAATATCGTCCGCGATGAGGACGCGTGAGGAAGAGATATCAATATCTGAAGTGCTCATCTGGTCTGCCTGACGATTCAAGATACTTGTTCAAAGGCTCCAGCCTTGGAACACACTGTTTTGGAGGCTCCAGCCTCCCTGACTAAAGTGGAGGCAGGAGCCTCCAGCGCATTGCGTTTCGAGGCTAGAGCCCCGGAACGAGAATTGAACGCGTCACTCCACACTGGGTCACCGATAATCGCGCACCCGCAAAGTATAGAGGATGCAACCCGTCGAGAAAATGCTGAGCGATACGCGCCGCATTTATGGTGAAATCAGAAGGACCGAGTCTGGAGAGACCAGTCGCCAATGCACCGCACAGCTCGTTTTTGCTGGTCTTCTGAGCTTTTATCTGACGCGACGGTCGGCAGCGGCGCCCAGAAACCAGCGTCCGCCAATGATTTAATGCTCAGCTCTCGCAACGCTTGGGCTGTCGTTCCAGGAGTTTGGTCCAACAGCAGTACAGAGAGCCCTGCCCCGTCGGAACCCTGAATTTCCGAGTTTGCGAACCAGCCATCTGTCAATGCGATACCGCGAATTGGCGATGGTCCGCCAAAAGTGCATTGCCATGCCAGCGACGATTGTGAACGATCCGCCACCACAAAGACACGACGCAGGTCCGCACCTGTTTTGGACACAACGGCGCGAATTGTTGTCATGACCAGCGGGATGTCTTCGGTTGTCAGCTTCGCAGATTCCGGGTTCTGCGGAATAATGACCGAAAGGCAGTGTGACTTCAGGATCGGTCCCCACAGCCGCACGATTTCTTCTTCGGAAGTGTCATGCGCTGACAACAGAATCAGAATGCCTGGCATCACACGACTTTTGAGTGACGACGACAGCACAACGCAACGACCTCGCTCGGCAAAGTTAAATTCCTGTCTTGCAACCCCGTTTGCCGTTGGATTTGTCTCGGGTTCGTCCTCTGTATTGTCTGGCGTATCCGCAGGCATTACGGCCGAAGACGGACGCGACTTCTGAATCTGCTCAAGGACAGCATCTGACAGCTCGACAACAGCGCCCGGGCGATTAGAGGCTTTAATTTCTGCAGTCTGTTTTTCAGATCCCCCGGGAACGCGGAATTCGATCTTTACCACGGATTCGGGCAGGAGTTCTTCGAGAGCCACAGCAAGTTCGGCAAGCGATTTTGTCGATGCATCATTCACGGAAAGGATTTCAATTCCTGCTGGAACATTTGCGGCAGCCGCCGGCAAATCGTTCAGGACAACCAGAGGCACGGAAGCGCTTTCGTCTTTGCTGCCGTCACTCTTCTGAAGAATTTCCGGAAGTTTGATCTGCGGAATATCCAGCGGTGGTTGTTCATCAGTTTTCTTTTCAGCATCGTTGGACGCATCTTTTTCTTTGGCATCAGCCGGAGCGTCGGTCGTGGCCGCCTTCTTCGCAAGTCGAATCGGCAACAGACCCAGATAGCCCTGGGGCACCGGTGTGAGTGTTTCGGCGAGTTCCAGCGACGCTGAGATTTCCTGTGTACCGCGTCGAATTCGAAATGTCACGGTGTCGCCAGCATAATGACGTGCTATGATGTCCATAAGGACGCTGCTGCGATCAACGGACTGCCCGTCAACAGCCAGAATCCGATCACCTTTCATCAGGCTGGCTGTTGCGGCCGGGCTTCCCGGAAGGACGCGATCAATCACGATATCTGAATCGAAGGCACCAGCGGGCATTAACCGAAGTCCTAATCTGCCTGGCTTCAGATTTTTACCGGCACGCAGCTTTTCTGCGGCCAGCAATGCATCCTTGAGCGGAATCGCAAAGCCAATCCCGGAGTCGTACCATTCGATTCCGGAAGTGGCCGAACCGCCGCCTCGAGGCGACAACGGAACTAGAATTCCGGCGATCGTACCGTTAAGTGTGACGAGTGGTCCACCGTAGTTGACAGGAGAAATTTTAGCGTCCGTCTGAATTGCCATCCCATGAATACGATTCAGCGCGCTAACAATGCCTACGGAGACGCTGGAGGATTCGGCGGAATAGAATCTTCCGAGAGCAATCGCCCATTGCCCGATTTCAACGGACTGACTGTCGTCCGCGATGGCAGGAATCCAGCGTCCTTCTTTGGCCTTCAACAGCACGATGCGACGGACACTGTCGGTTGCCACGATGGTGGCGTTTGTGCGTTTGCCCGATTGATCTTCAATTAAGATGGCTTCCGGATTTCCTTCAAGGGCGAACTGGCTGGTCAGGATTTCGCCGTCTTCCGAAATCACAACGCCCGTAGTGACAAGCGATTTTACGGAGTCACCATCAATGGATTGTTCACCACCGATGACACGCAGTCGCACGATTGATGGTTCGACTTTTTGAATGGCCCCCTGGACAGCTGTCCCAAGTTCGTCCGAGGCCGCCGAGCGGTGGGAATTCAAAAACAGCAGCAAGACTATTGTCCAGTTACAAAATCTCGTCAACGGTGTTTTCATAATTTTTTTCGCACCAGATTGGTGGCAGTTGTTGGTATGTTATTCTTGTTCCAAGGCTGCAGCCTTGGAACGAGAATAAAGAGCCTCGTTCCTGACCGCGTTAAGTACATCTTCATTCTCTTCTTACAGCGAACAACTGCATATCGTCCAGATCCAGTTGGCCTTGAGCGCCGTTTAATCCGATACGAATGATCATTTCTTTTGCATTCGGAGGGACGATCACCGTGGATTTGGCGTTCTGCCAACCAAAGCTGCCTCGCCATTTTCCAAGCATAGTCGTCCCGACTTCACGACGAATATTGTCGTAAAAATGCACAACAACAGCCGCTTGTTCCGATGCTGTATTCCCCGGCACGATGCCTTCGCATCGCACCCAATAGTCCAGTTGAATCGCACCAATAATACGACCATTGATCGCCGTTCCCTGTAGTCCCTGAGAAATCAGCGTGGAATCTTTGTTTTCAAAACGCAGGCAGTACTTGCCGTCCATTGGCGAATCCTCACACAAGCTGGTTTGACGCTGATAGTGCCAGCCGTCCGCTTTGCCATCGTTGTTCTCGTCAAGCTCAAACGAACCATTCACAATCTGCGGACGATCGGGGTCAGGCTGTACGCGGCGACGTTCTTCCGATTCACCAGTCATCGGGACAAACAGCGTCGATGACAGACGCTCGTCCTTGAGTTTACCGTCTTCCTTAATAAGGAGATGGAATGACTGCTGATAGCGTTCGCCGACCGGAATGATCATGCGGCCTCCGTCTTTGAGCTGGTCAATTAAAGGCTGAGGAATACTCTCTGGCGAACAGGTCACAATGATCTTGTCGAAAGGAGCATGTTCCGGCCAGCCTTTGAATCCATCACCGTCCAGGCAATGGATATTCGTGTAGCCAAGTTCTTTGATGCGTTTTTCGGCAGACTTCGAGAGCGGCGAAACAATCTCGATCGTGTAAACGTCTTTTACAATCTGCCCAAGAATCGCAGCCTGATAACCGCTGCCAGTACCGATTTCCAGGACGCGATCTTCGGGCTGCGGATCCAGTTCATTGGTCATGTAGGCCACAATATAAGGTGGCGAGATCGTTTGCTGATGTCCGATCGGCAAGGCGACATCTTCATAAGCGCGGGCTTTCTGTGCGGATGGCACAAATTCGTGGCGCGGCACCGTTTGCATCGCTTTCAGCACTATTCTGTTTGTGATGCCATCGGCTTCAATGTGAGTCCTGACCATCGCTTCCCGCAAGTCATCGAAATGTCGGCTTTGCGCAGATCCGGATTGCGGCAATAAACAAATAAAAACTGCGCAGAAAAATAAGACAAACTGTGGTTTTTGACCGCTGACCATGCGTGATGCTCCGTTGGATTGACCTTTGCCGTTGGCGGCAACAGTGCGGATGCGTTGAATCCGACATGGAGTGTATCGAGTTACAGCGGTTCGCAAAACTGTCGAATTCTCAGCAATGTTTCTGGAGTGATTTTTACCCGCAAAATGTGTCAATCGAAGAGTGCTCGTTTAATAAAAAAAAGAACGATCAGGAATTCTCTTTTGGCAAATCGTTGACCAGGATTCACTTACGTTTTGAAGTTGAAATACGTGGTCAGAATTCTGCTAACGTCGTTTGACACTTCTTCACCGATGGTTAACATCGGCCCCCGTTGAGTGAGTGAGAACTCGCGGACGAATCTGCACTCGTCCGCGAACAAAACCTGTAAACACAGCCAGTCTGTAAGCACCGCCCTGCCCTTGTGGTGACGAGCGATGGAGTGCCCGCGCAAAGCCGCAAGCTTACGCGAATTCCCATGTTCTTGTCTGGGGTGATGCTGCGCGCTGGCGAAGAGGGAGGGGGCGCATGACGCAGCCCAGGAGTCACGACGACAATTCTTTGTCCGTAGCTACGTTGTCGCTTGCGCAACGTGATTCAGGCAAGGCTGACGACGCTGATGTGTTGGACGATGGTCTGATCAATGACGGTCAAATGCTGGTGACAACGGAGCCGTATCAATCGGACCCTGTGACTGCTTTTCTGGCATCTCTGCGCGACGATATCGGCGAACAGAATTTCCAGCATTGGTTCCATAAACGAACGCGATTCAAGGTTTCTGGAGACCGCTTCGTGGTCTTTGTGGCAAATCCGTTCATTTTGAACTGGTTGCTGCGACGATTTCGATCGGCATTGAACCGTGCGGCTCAGCTTGTGCTGGGACCATCCGCATCCTGTCAACTTGAAGTCGATGGGTCACTGCTGAATGAAGCTGCATCGACGGCATCAGGTGTGACTGGTGAGACAGTTACGGAACCTGGAGCAGTTCCGAGGGATGGCGACGTTGCCTCAGCAGCGATTGGTTCTTCGTCGTCTCGCAAACGCACAAATTCTGCCGCGCCACAGCCGTCTGAATTTGATCGTCCGGGTTCATTGTCGCTGCCGAATAACCGTCGCAAGTTTCGCAGCTTCGAAACATTCGTCTCGGGGGAGTGTAACGATCTGGCTGTGCTGGCCGCGCGACAGGTCTCTGCCGCGCCGGGTGAGCGATATAATCCGCTGTTCATTCACGGTGGCACGGGAACCGGGAAAACGCATCTACTGGAAGCAATTTATACCGAATCGCGTCGTCAGCATACGACCAAAAACGTGATGTACCTTACGAGCGAAGCCTTCACGAATTATTTCACATCCGCGCTGGCATCACGCACGGTGCCTTCATTTCGCCAGAGATTTCGCAATGTTGATGTGTTGTTGATCGACAATATTGAGTTCCTGGATAACAAACGTGCGACTCAGGAAGAATTCCTGCACACGATTGTTCAGGTGATTGAACATGGAGGTCAGGTGGTTGTGTCGTGTGATCGCCATCCAAGGTTGCTGACAAAACATCGTGAAGAGTTGACGACGCGATTTGTAAGCGGCCTGGTCTGTCGTATCGAAGCACCGGGTGAAGCCACGCGGCTGAAACTTGTGCGTTCGATGGTGGTCGGAACAAAGGCTGTTTTTGCCGACGATGCACTGGACTACATTGTTCGACGTTGTCGTCGTAATGCGCGCGAGATTCAGGGAGCAATCAATCAGCTTGAAGGCCAGTTTTCTTTGACTGGTCGTCGCATCACGCTGGCTGTCGCTCGAGAGGTTCTGGGCGAAATGGCAGAAGAATGTCGTCGTCTGGTTCGCATCAGCGACGTTGAAAAAGTCGTCTGCGAAGCCTTCGGAGTGACGGCTGCGGATTTACGTTCACCATCGCGTCGAAAAGCCATCGCCCTGCCCCGCGCTGTGGCGATGTTCTTAGCACGCCGTATGACCAAATCGGCCTATCGTGAAATCGGCATGTACTTCGGTGGCCGTGATCACAGCACCGTCGTTGCTGCCGAGCGTAAAGTCACCGATTTAGTCACCAAAGGCGAAGCACTCGACATGCCCACATCCTGCCCCGGTCGTACGTTCGGCGAATTGATCGATGAATTGGAGCAACGCTTGACGGTGTTGGCGAGTTAGAGATTGGGGCGATAACTGCTAACGCGAAGGTTCGGCGATTTCTGTAGGTCCAGCCTGCCGGGCTGGACTTTCGCCGCAAGGCGAACCGTGAGCGGGATGCCGTGTGGCGAAACAGAAAGCGGTGCCGTGATCTGCGGCGACCTGATTTTGAAGTGGAAGCGCATCCGGTCGCAGGTCGCAGCGTTGCTGCGAAGTCCTTTCCGGCAGAAAGGACCTACCTCAACACGCACCCGCCCAAGATCTGGAGAGACGCAATGGGCACGGAAAACTTGACGTGGGCATTCCGCTCAACCCATTTCATTTCAGTCGCTGCTGCCGATACTTTATGTCAATTCCAATAGCATCACTCGTTTCGCAGATCCTTTCCACGGAAGATTTTCACTGGGACACAAAATCTCAATCTCTTATTGGTGTTCAGCCAGAACCATCGATATCGAACCAATCGCTGATGTAAGTCAGCCATGACTCAGCGTCTTCAGGAAAAATAAACAGCAGCAAGCTGCAGATCATAATCCAACTGAAAAATTGCAGGTTCATGACGATATCCAGCATCAGATGCAAAGCGATCCCGGACAGCAGCATCGGATAACGCAGCTCGCGAATCCAGATCAAAGTCGCCATTGCGAGTTCTTCGATCAGTGTGCCCCATGTGGCGATACGGATAAACACGGGCTTCAGAAAGAAACGCGGCGGTCGAAAGCGGACGTAGGCATCGACCCACAATGGATACCAGGCTGCCGTTCCGTCCCACCACATCTTGCCTCGGAGTTTCCAGAACACAGTCCGCAGATCGACAATGCAGATCTGAATCTGCATCAAACGCATGGGCCATGGATCTGTTAACTCAAAGATTGCGATTTGGTGAGCGGCATGCGGCAGCTTGCCGGTACGTTGCGTTTATCGTAGCCATCACTTTCCGAGTGATGAATGCCTTCGTCACTCGGAGAGTGACGTCTACTTTGTCATAATCGCGGTGTACCAGCGGGCTGACGCCGACCGCTCGCCGGTGCTGGCGGGATCTCGGCTCCCATTCGCATTACGGCGTCATAGCGGTAAAAGGCGATGGACTTCATTTCGGTATACACATTCTCGGAACCAATGGGATTGACTGTCTGAAAATCTCGAAAGAACACAATCGACTGTAGTTTTCGTCCATCCACTTGTACTTGCCGAGTCAGAAAATCACACAGCGGCACATAAAAATATCCCACACGCGGGCTGAGCAGTGAATGTTCGTACTTGAAGCTGCGAGTGTACAACATGTTGATGAGTTTACCACTGTTCTCCGGCCCCGGCGGACTCCAGTCTTCCGTCGCACCATCGGCAAACGTCAGCACGGCTCGCAATCGTCGATTCACATGAATCGGTTCCGGAGCAAACATCGCCCACCCGTGCCAGAACCCCATGTAGACAAACGGAAAACTGAATTTCGTAATAAACCTCTTCGCCGGATGATCCGGCGGGTAATCCCAGCACCAGATGAAGAGAAGGACGATGATGATGAAGGCGTCGGTCAACATGAAAAACACAGTCAATCAGCATTCAAAGGTACGTACGATAATTCTACACGGAAGAACGAAGGCTTATCTTTCAGTCCTGCCCTTACAGGATGGTGTTATGTTTTGTCATCGTATTTACTATTCACTCTCAACTGCTGAAGCGTTTTTGAGGTTTGCCTCCCGTTTCTTTGTTCGCCCAGCAATGTATTCTGCAACGGGAAGTGTTGCACGCATTTTCTCCCAGCGTTGGACATCCAGACGGGCTGCGGCCATTGACTCGCCGTGAGCTTCCAACCAGTCCCGGAGCGCATAGAACTCGGGTGTAAATGGTTGACTGGATCGTTCGTGGTTCATTTCGATTCTGATAAGTTCATGAATGAGACGTTCGGGTTTCTCCTGCTGCATCAAATGATAATCTTCGCCATTTTCCAGCAACGTCAGCGCTGCTACAAATTTTCCGAAGCGCACGGCATGCATTACTGGCGTCATGCCTGATCCCTTGTATGAATTGAGTTCGGCTCCCCGAACCAAGAGTGTCGTGATGCGACGGTGCTGTCCTGGAATGTCAAATATGGCTGCCTCGTGCAACAACGAATCGTGATGCCAAAGGCGAACCAATTTGACATTGCCTCCATGCTCTAAGACCGACTCATAAAACTCGTCGGGAACGACGGAAAAAACAAGAAAAGTAACACAATCGCCCTTGCGAAGATGCACACCTACATGGAGATCTTCTGAAAGAGGAATGTTGGGGTCAGCCCCCAGTTCGAGTAACCTAACAAACGTCAACAGGTCATGTCGCATTAGTGCCCATAATAGTGGAGTCACTCCGGCCTTTCCAACTGCATGAATTTCGGGGCTGTCATGTGTCAATCGCTTCGCAACTCCTGCATCTTTCCGATCAACGCTTTCGCAAAATTGCAGGATTGCTTCGTCATCGAAGTAGTCCCTCGCAGTCATATGGACGGGCGATTTCTGCATTCGCTCCGCGCAACTGGATTGCACGAAAAGGCAAAGAAGGCAAGTGAGCGAAAAAAATACCCGTGATTTGTGAATCTCACGATAATATTGACTATTCATTGGAATCGTTGCCGTAGAAATCGTCGCCATAAATATCCCAGACCACAGTCCCGAAGGCGTCTTCACGAACAAGAAAACCATAGTGGTAATATTGAGTTGTGTGATAATTTGCTAACGGCGTGATGGGTTGATGGCGTCATTTGTCTGCACCATATCTGCGAGAGTCAGACATTGGGAGGGCCGAAAGAATTGCCAGCCTACCTTGAGCGCGATGCAGGCTGGCGCTTTGCGGCTGATTTGGCTGTTGAAAATCGATCTGGATCAAATACCCATAATCACCTTCCTGAGGTTTTTCGTTTGAAATCACGCCGCCATCGTCAATTCGATTTTCACTGATGCTGTAAATCAGGATGATACCATTTTCAGATTTTAAGCGCAATGGATGGCCGTCGAATGGGTCTGTGAGACGTTGAGTCCTTGTTGCTTCATCGCCGGCCATGAAGTCTCGCAAATCGGCCAGTGACATCGGCCATGTTCCATGCCGAAGTCGATAGCGGTAGGCGGTGATTTTGGCGATGAGGCAATTCTGCCGAACTTCGGCTCTAGCGCCAGCGTTGACCGCCTGTTCCATTGCAGGGAAAAGATGCTGAATGTAGTTCTGCTTCAATTGAGTGATCGCGCTCATCGGTTTTGTGTTTAACTGTAAGCCAATCTCCTCACCTTTTTTCCTTGCGTCCTGCCATGACGAACTCAGCGCATCGGCCGATTCGGGGAATAGTTCGATTGATTTAAGTTTGTTGGCGTCGCGAAACCAAACGCCCGGGTAGTGATCGATTGTCGTGAAGAAGTTCGCATGTTCACCGCGAATCGCTCTGATCATCTCTGCGCGAAATTCGGCCTGGCCGATCGCATCCTGAAGCCTCTCCAAATCGTCATCGGTCCATTCACAGTGCTGCAACATGTCGTTGGCAAGGTGGCACCCAATCGCATGAATTGCAATACGCACCAACTGTGAAATCAGAATGGGCTCGCCACGAAGCGAATCTGACAAACGAAACACAGCGATCACATCCTGCAATACATCTGAAGGTCGGCCATTGTGGACACTTACATGTGCGCTGAGTTCCAGAGGTCTCGCCAGCGTGCGTGCTTCTTATGCATCCGGCAGTAACGTGGCGATTCCCGCACTGAAATCAACGGGATACCTTGCCATCCCGCCAGTTTCGGCCGCGCGGCGGATGATCTGCATTTCCGGCTCCAGTTCCTTCAGAAAACTGCGTGAGGCTTCCAATTCGGGCCATTCTGTTCCGGGTACCGGAATCGGAGTCGGTGCCATTCCGACAATCGGCAGACCTCTCGCTCTTTCACTGATCTTCGCGTCTCTTACTGCAGCGGTTGCCGCAGTCCAGAGTTTCGTTGTGTCGGCCACGCCAGATGGCACACCATAGTAGGCATTCAACTCGACGGCATTCGTTGGCAGCCCCTCCTCTTGCAACGCAGCAAGTTCCTGCTTGAGTTGTGACGGGCCGAAAATCACATACACAACGCCTGCAGCCGGTAGCACAATCATGGCCGCAATCAGCGCGAGGATCCAACGCCGCTTACGGCGCGGTGGTGGTGATGATTGATGCTGTTCGTGTTGGTTCTGTTCAACGCTCATTGCCATATTCGCCCGTTGAAAGAGACTCGCGGTGATTGGATTTGTCTGGTGCCGTAAGTCATAGTTGATCGGATAACAAGATGCGAAGTTTGTGTCTTTCGTGGTTTCCAACTTCCCCTAATTTGATTCTTTACCTTTGCTCGAAACTGACTCCAGAACGTTCTATGATACGGATCCATCTCTGCCAGTATCGTTCGAAAAATCACTGTTCAGTGGTTTTCGCTGGCCTCACGGAATGGCAGAAGTTCATTAAGATTTGACACCGAATATCTGGCCAATGTTGATGTTCATCCTTGCTCGATGGAAACAATACTCATGTCTCCTGCTTCCGTAAGTCGCGGTTTGCTTCCGAATTCACGTGTCTGCTACTTGCTCCTGTTGTGGCACGGTCTGTTGATCTGTGGGACTTGGATGTGTGGTCAGTCGATCGCTCAAGACAAGGACAAAGTTGCACCGCCGTCGGCAGCGGAGATTGAACCATTGATTCAGCAACGCGACAAACTTCACACGGCGGTCGAGGCACTTCGCGGCAAGCCCGAGCTACAGTCGCGCGATGGTCAGGCATTGCTCACGGATGTTGCAGTCTTTGAAAAAGCAGCGACGTGGATGCTGCGGTTCGAAGAATTTCCAAAGAAAGATTATGTTGATCAGCTTCGCAAGGTTCTGGAAAACGGCATCGCGCGGGCCGAACAACTGAAGAACGGGAAGGCGGATTGGGAATTGCGAATGGGCATGACGGCGTGTGGTTATGTGAGTGCGATCGATGGCAGCGTTCAGCCTTACGTTGTGACTCTGCCAGAAGGCGTGAATCCTAAAGCCGGACGTCGCTGGCCTTTGCATGTGGTGTTGCATGGTCGAGCGGATCAGATGAACGAAGTGAATTTTATTTATCGCATGGATGGAAAGTCGTTGCCGAAGAAAGACGACCAGGCAGAGCAGAACTGGATTCAGTTGGATGTCTACGGGCGCGGGAACAATGCCTATCGCTGGGCTGGTGAGACAGATGTGTTCGAGGCCATGGCTGATGTCAAACGACGTTTTCGAATCGACGAAGATCGAATTACGTTGCATGGATTCTCAATGGGTGGCGCGGGAGCATGGCATCTTGGAATGCATTTTCCGTCGCTCTGGTCATCGGTGGGGCCGGGTGCTGGGTTTGTGGATTACTATCGCTACCAGAAAAAAGATCCGAACAATGCCGAACAAAGATTGCCTGAGCCGCAGCACAGCACGCTGGGGATTTACGATTCCATCGACTATGCGTTGAATGCTTTCAATGTTCCGGTTTGCACGTATGGCGGCGAAAAAGATGCACAGCTACTTGCCGGTGCCAGCATGACGGAAGCGGCCAGGCAACTTGATGTCTCGATAAAACTGATCGTCGGCCCGAATATGGGGCATGCATTCGATCGGGAAAGTCAAAAGGAATTCATGGCTTTCCATTTGGACAAGTCTGCCAGCGGAAAGCCACGTTTTGGCGAACGAAAGCATATTCGTTTTACGACACGTTCACTGCGGTACAATTCCTGCGACTGGATGGCGATTGAAGAGATCGACAAGGTCTATGATCCGGCAACCGTGGATGCGAAAGTTAACGGTGATGGTGACGTTGAGATATCAACCACCAACGTCGCTGCATTGCGTCTGAATCGCGATATCGGAACAGATGCCATCATTGACGGTACCGTGCTGGAGTGTCGCGGCGCTGGTGGCGGATTGCTGCCGGACGTGTACTTCGTGAAACAAGATTCCGGATGGCAGGTGCTGGAGTACGATGAATCCCGAGGCTTCAGCGAGAATCCCAACGGTCACAAACGTCAAGGCCTTCAAGGTCCGATCGATGATGCGTTTATGAGTTCTTTTGTTTGCGTACGAGCCACCGGTGAGCCGTGGCATGAAACTTCACAACACTGGGCGAATTGGACGCTGGATCGATTTTCCAAAGAGTTCGCTCAATGGATGCGCGGGGACATCAGGATTGTCGATGACACTGCCGTGGATGAAAAACTACTGGCCACAAATCATTTGATTCTGTTCGGTGATCCGAGTTCCAATGCGGTACTGAAAAAGATCGTTGGCAGTCTGCCGTTGGAATGGACCCAGGAGCATATTCGGATAGGACCGCAGGAATGGAGTTCCGCAGATCATGGTGTGAGTCTGATTTTTCCGAATCCGCTAAATCCTGCAAAATACGTCGTGATCAATTCTGGTCAGACGTTTCACGACAAGGAATTCCGTTCGACGAACGCGATGCTTTTTCCTCGATTGGGGGACATCGCGGTGCAGAAGTTCGCGAAAGCGAAATCCGGTGGGTTTGACGAGCAAACTGTGTGGGCGGATGTGTTTGATGCAAACTGGCGGCTGAACGACGCAAAATAACGGCGGATCCTGTTCTATGAGTGAATTTACCCATTTTTCTGCCGACGGCGCTAGTCGAATGGTGGACGTAGGCGAAAAGGCCGTAACACGCCGATCGGCACGTGCCGAAGGAATTGTGTTAATGCAGCCCGAGACTTTACGGTTAATCCGAGAGCGTGCGTGCGCGAAGGGAGATGTCCTTGAAGTGGCTCGCCTGGCTGGCATTATGGCGACGAAGCGAACTGCCGATTTGATTCCGCTGTGCCATGTGCTTCCGCTGGAAAAAGCAGAAGTGGAGTATTCATTTCCGGCAGACAATTTGCTGCGCGTTGAGGTGAGTGTTTCGACGGAAGCAAAAACTGGCGTCGAAATGGAAGCGTTGACCGGTGCAAGTGTCTGTTGTTTGACGATCTATGATATGTGTAAGTCAGTTGACCGCGGGATGGAAATCCACAGTATTCATCTTCTGGAAAAGTACGGCGGACGTTCGGGCCACTTTGTTAGAAATCCATAGGACGGAAGAACTCATGACCACAGTCGTGTCAGATCGCGGCGGACTTAAGCAACGGATTCAGCAGCTTCTGGCGTCGGATCTGGCTTCTGTGAATGCTCTGCTGAATCAGCAGTTTCGCAATCCGAATATGTTCGTTCAGGATGTGGCCGAGCACGTTGGACGATTTCAGGGAAAACAGATTCGTCCGATTCTAACGCTCTTGAGTGCGCAGCTTTTTCAGCCGACGTCTGCGGCACGCGAAAATGTGCATCGACTTGCAGCCGTCGTTGAGATGATCCACACGGCCACACTGGTGCATGACGACGTGATTGACGATGCCAGTCTCAGGCGTCATGTGGTGACTGTACACCGCCGCTGGAACACTGAAACCAGTGTGCTATTTGGCGACTACCTGTTTTCGAAAGCCTTCCATCTTGCGGCCACGACTGGAGATGCTGAATCTTGCCGTCTGATTGGACTTGCGACAGATCGCACCTGCGAGGGTGAATTGAATCAGATTGCTGTGCGGCTGGAGCAGTCTGCATCCGAACGCGACTACTTTCGAGTTATTGGAGGCAAGACAGGCCAGTTATTTGCGGTCAGTTGCCTTTTGGGGGCTCGAACAGCAGGAGGCAGCGTCGCTGAGCAGACGCAGTTGAAGCAGTTTGGTATGCGGATTGGTTTGGCGTTTCAGATCGCAGATGATGTGCTGGATCTGACAGAATCTACTGAGAAGACTGGTAAAGACGCGGCGAATGATCTTTCAAATCATCGCCTGACATTGCCACTCATTCGAGCTTTAAAACTTGGAACTGCAGCAGAACGAACGCAGTTAGGAGAGCTATTATCTTCTGCTGATTCGGATCAACAGGCTCAGCTTCGCGAAGAGCCACTTGTGCGACAAGGTGTGGCATCCGCTCAGGCGACAGCAGAACATTTCGTTCGCCGTGCTTTGCGGAATCTGGAATCTTTGCCACCGTGTGCCGCTCGAGAAATCCTTGCTGGTATTGCCAGGTTTGCACTGCATCGGACGGCCTAGATCTTCTATCAGTATTGTGCTCGAGGGACTGCGGCAGTGGGGTTTCGGTCAAGTTGCTGCAGCGTGTTGTTGTACTGATTGTCGAGTTGTCGCAGTTGGTTTTCGTATGTTGTCAATGGGTTCGCTGGCAGCGATTGAGTCCCAAGCTGAGATGCAGTCATTGTCCCTGCATTTCCATGTTGATTGTTCGCGGAATTGTTGCCGAAATTCTGCGAGTTCATGGATGAATGATCATTGCCTGATCGGCCGTTCGTAGGGTCTGGATAGCCTTGGCCATTCTGGTTGGGCATTTGATTTTGCGAACGCAACTGCTGAATCTGCTGCTGTTGCTGCATCATCCATTCCTGAGCTGGCAATGTGGAGACCGGCTGACCGTACATCGCTCCGTTGATGATAGAATTGCTTCCGGGTGATGCGACGTTGCCCATTTTTAATGAGCCATTTTGCTGGCCATTCTGCTGACCAATTGGGAAGAGTGCTCCGGGGCCGACATTGAGACCTTCCAGTTGCATCTGAGGATTACTTTCGCTGTACGATGAGTTTTGTGGTGTGGCCATACTTCCGTTCATCGTCCCACTGGCCGTTTGATACGGCTGATTCGCATACGATGAGTTGCCGTACGTCATATTGCCAGCAGCGGCCGCTGCGTTGTTGTTGTTTTGATAGTTGGCCGTTTCTACCGCTGGCTGGCCGAAACCGATTGGCTGGCCGTAGCTGACGCCCTGAGTTGGTGGCTGAAAAGTTCCGCTTGGGCGAACGGCGATCACGCCACTCAAATTTGCGCCGTTTGGCGGCTGTTGGGGCTGATTGGCTTGCGTAAATGGCTGTTGATTGACTCCCATGTTCGCCTGACTCGCGTTTGCTATAGCCTGCGGATTGGCGTTCATGCCGGGAGTGATTGCAGGGTTTTGGTTCCATGCTCCGACTGGAGCGGCCGCAGCATTCGAGTACATTGGATTCATGTTCGAGTTCGCACTTGGCGGATACGAATTTGACTGTGGTCCAAAGCCCGGATTGGTGCCGTACTGAGCCACTGCGTTCGGCTGCATTTGTCCCGTAGAGTTCGTTAAGTTGCCAGCGGGTAGAAGATTATTCGGAAAAATATTTCCTTCAGCGAAATTCAGGTTCGTCGCGGGATTCTGCCCCGGCAGTTGATTGATGATTGATTGTGGGTTGGTCGTCTGCGTGGCCGCACTGCCATGAGGGGCTGCTACGTTTGAATGACTTGCGATGCTGACAGGATTTGTGGCGGGGTTGTGATCCGGAGGAATGGTCTGGGTGGCGCGGCGCTGTTCGGCCGCAACTCGCTCACGGTTTGCAATTTCACGGATTTCATCCAGTGTCGCATTTTGAGGTATAAACGGCGCACTGGCAGCCAGTGTCGTTGCCGTGCTGTTCTTGGCCTGAGATTGCAACGCTGCGAGGATCTGAGTGACTTTTGCAGTGTCTCCGAATCTCTCAACGAGACGTGTGCGGGCAGCTTCAGGATTTCCCTGGCGTACGTCAAGCAGCGCCAGATTCGTGTGTGCATTTTCGTGATTCGGATTGATCTGAATTGCCTGAGTCAGGTAGCTCGAGGCTTCACTGTATCGGTTCTGGAGCAGGTATGAATACCCAATGTCACAAAGCAAATTGGCATCACGAGGGCGTTCACGCAATGCTTGCCTGTAATGTGATTCGGCGTCCGTCCAGTTCTCTGTCAGATCCGCAGCCATCGCCATGCCGTGATGTGCGGTCGCGTCATTCGGAAGATAATCAAGAACTTCCTGGTACGCTCGGCGAGCATCAGCAATACGATTCTCCTGGAGCGCAAGTTGGCCATCTGTCAGCAGTGATTCTACGCGACTTTCAGCAATCGGCGTTTTCGTCCCGCCTGCGTCCTCCTTCTTGTCATCCGATATTCTGCGGACAAACCTGGGGAGTTCTTCATCTGCGAACTTGTCTTTGTCTGAGCGCGCAAAAGGATTCCACATCTTCGAATTGCCACCATCGACCTGGCATCCGGATGCAATAAACGGGACTGAGGCAAGCAGAATAAATATCCACCGACGTCCTGACATGATCAGGTCTCCTGGCGGGAATGTGAGAGGCTGAATGTGTTGCCTTGCGAGAAACAATGCAACGACAGAGAGGAGTTTTGAACGACGAGCGTTCAGACGAGATTGGGTGTTTTACCGCAATTCCTGCTTTCGTGTCGAGACGAAAATTTCTCATGTTTTCGGCAAAAAATACTGGTTTACAGGTGGTTCTGTAATTCGCCGTAGGATGGACTTCCAGTCCGTCCGAAAAATGACGGACTGGAAGTCCATCCTACATTTTGCAAACCCGCATATTGTTTCGGGACAACTACTAAGACCCATTCACACAGTGAATTCGAATCGCACACGGAGGGCTGACGCCCAACCGCTAGCTGAAATTGCAACAAAAAAGCAGCTTCCCATTGAGGAAGCTGCTTGAGGATTTGATTAAGTTTCGGGTAATGAGGCGGAGTTTAGAATCCGCCGCCGCCACCACCACCGCCACCACCACCACCGCCACCACCACCACCGCCACCACCACCACCGCCACTCATTCCGCTGTTTCCATTTCCACGGATACGACGGAAGCTACCGTAGTCCTGTTCGGCTTCCATGGAGTTGATGCCGTTGCTGTATGGTTGCGACACAACGACACGCTGGTTTGCGTCTTGATTTCCAAGGTCGGTCAGAACTCGCACCACGATGTCGCGTCGTACCTGATCCAATTCCGGATCGGCATTATTCCATGAACGCTGCACGATCACTGGAAATGGGGTGGACGGCATTCTGGCTGCGATCTCTGCGATGTGATCGCGACCGTAGGGGCTCAATTCCGAAGAATTGTCCACAAATTCATTTCGGTACATTACAAAGTCGGCTGCTTCGCCGTTTGTTTGTTGAGCGTGCCAGTGGGCACGTGTCACTGATCCAAGTGGCAGGACATCCGGAACCTGCATTCTGGAAGTCGCTGATCCGGAACACCATGTCCGCGGGTTCCACCAACGACTGCCGCAAGTTGAACATCCTGAATCACAACATGCTGACCCGCATGACGATCCACACGATGTCGCGCAGGGATCGCAGTTGGTCGAGCAGCACGATGACGTGGAACAGCATCCGCTGGTCAACCCGCAAGCTGCGAGCAGTAGCAGTTTTGCTCTGAATGAAGATCGTAGAAGGTTCATAGTCGCTCTTCCTGTCCGCACCCAAGGTGCCGGGAGGGTGGAAAACTCGTTCATCGAAGATGGAGAGAATACAGTTAGGATCGTTAAGGGCTATTCTGTCAACTCAGCATTACTTATTGGTTGGCTGGGTCCAGCCAGCAGGTTTGATCTGCTGCTGGGAATCTTTTGACCCTGGGAATCTGAAGAAAGGCTTCTTTGGTTCCGACGAAACATGTCCATTTTGGCCTGACGCGCCCATGAAGCGGGCCTGTGGAGGATAGTTCTGCGGACCCGCCGGAACTGGTGGCAGCCCGCCTTGAGGTGCCTGATATTGTGGAGGTGACTGATACTGCTGCTGATAACCTTGGTTTGGAGCTGCTTGCGGCAATGAATAGTCCGGCTGAGGTTGCATTGGTGTAGCGTGTTGAGCTCCACCATTGAACGGTGATCCGCCCTGTATCGACAACCCACCACCGGAGTAAGATCCGGCACGCTGGCCAACAGTTGGATTGAACTGACTGTACCCGACTGGCACTCCGTGAAGATTGCCACTTCCGACGGTGCCGACCTGATACACATTGTTATCCGGTGTGCCTTCGGATCGTCCCAGATGCCAGAGATCGTCATCGTTTGGATGCGTATGGTTGAAGCCAGGCAAAGGAGGAACTTCATCTGGTTCCATCGGACGGACAATTTCTGGTGATACGAGTACCAGCAATTCCGTTTCCACTTCGGATGCGGTCTTTGACTGGAACAAACGTGGGCCCAGATATGGAATATCGCCAAGCAGAGGAATACGACTGATACTGGTCAGTTCCTGACGTGAGAGCAATCCACCGATGGCGAATGTTTGTCCTTCACGGAGTTCAACAGTCGTCTGAATGCGTTTCACGTTCGTTCCTGGAATCCCGTTCACCGTATTGTTGCTGTTAATTTCGCTGAATTCTGGCACCACTTGAAGTCGAATGAGGTCGCGATCCATGACCGTCGGAGTCACAACCAGACTCGTACCGAAACCTCGGAATGTAGTTGCCTGACCACCACCTAAACCAATGATGGTTGGGACTGCAAACTCACCGCCCGCCAGAATACTCGAAGATGTGCCACTCATACAGGTGACGGTTGGTTCTGCCAACAACTTGACTGTGCCATTGGATTGAAGCCAGCGGACGAGTACCTGAATTTCGCCGTTTTCAAAGATACCGCTCAGTGTCGATCCTGCACCGCCTCCAAGATTTCCACCCACGACATGGCGTGAGCTATTGAATCCCACCTGCCAGTCCAGTCCGAAGTTTCGCATCTGCGAGCGATTGATTTCAGCGACGATGACACGCATCATTACGTTGTATTCTCCGGGGACCGACAATTCGTTGATCACGATGTCACCAAAGCCTGTGTTTTGAGCACCTCCTAGGCCGCCTCCTAAGCCATTTTGACCGAGACCGTTCAGACCGTTATTGCCATTATTATTGTTGTTGTTATTTCGTCCCTGAGTTCGAATCACTTCTGCTCGAACAATCTGCAGAATGTTCTGAGCCTCTTCACCGTCATAAGCCTGGCCTCGAACAAGGACTTGTGTTCCAATAGGAATGAGGGCGACCTGAGAATTTGGGAACAGAGTTTTCAGGCGACGTTCCATGCGGCCGAAGTCCAGAGTTCGCTGGTCTTCCAGACTCTCGTCATTAATGACAGTGACCTGGTAGATCGAAGGCATCTCTTCATCTTCAAACCAGAATGTAAGGTCTGTTTCGCCAAGTTCCATTCCCACGACGCTGACTTCCGTCGGAGAGTACTGGACATAGTTGGCGATGGTGGAGTCGGTGACGGCGATGCGACGAATGTTGCGATTCGTCATCAATAACTGACTGTGCCGTCGTTCGAGTTCAAGGTTGTAGTGCGGTTTGAGCAGTCGGTCCACGTGGGGACTATGAATTGCATCCACCTTACCAGAAATGGATGGATCAGTTGACACTGGAGCATCCAGCTGAAGCCGCTGCATCTGTACTGGTCGAATGTGCCCATGCGTTCCAGCGGGGTGTTGTGCGCTCTGCTGAGCGAACAAAGTTCCCTGGGCAAGTGCTGACAGGACAACTGCCCCGGACAACATTTGCCAAAGAGTCTTCCCTCGAAAATGGCGACACCAGGTTTTAAGATAAAAACCCAGACCGGCGTTATCGGCTGACATTCGACGTGCTCCTTCCGTGTCACATCATCAACAAAGAGTTCAACGGAATTCTTTGTTAACGGCCTTTCGTTTATTGCTCCTCTCTCGCGTAATCCTTACTGAGAAAGGCTTAACGGCTGCTCGTCGGCAGCTGCAAAGACCGGGTTGCTCAATCCCTATCGTCCGTCCCGTGTAATTGTGTGCGATCCGATTTCGATCAAGCTGACAGTTTTCGATTCCCCCCTGCCCATAAGTCCGATTGAGTAGACTTAAGCGATTAATTTGATGTTTACGGTTGTAGCAACGAAAAAGCGGCAGTCTGAAAACAGAACTGCCGCTTCATTGGATTCCCAAGCCGCTTATAGACGTTGGGGTGCTCTACCAAACAATATTGATATTGTTGTGTGCAATTCCTGGATGTGCCCATGGGCGACGATAGCTATGGAACGGCAGGCGATGATGAGTTCCACCACCGTCCATGTTTGGCAGGCTTTCAAAGCCACTCTGAAAACTCCGAGCGTCGACACTGCGAGAGTGACTTCCACCCACGTTCCCGCCGTAAACTCCCTCCGATCCGTACAAATTGCCTATTTGTGCAAGTCCGCCGCCGCAGCAAGAAGACGCAACCGAAGCACAGTCACAGCCGGCATCAATTCCGGGATCACTGTTTAAAACAGGCGCGTGGTGGGAGACCACCGGAGCATAGTGTGCGGGACCGTGGGAACAGCCGCAGCCAAGCAACCCAGCATGTGCGCCAGCTGTCACCAACAGAAATGCGACAGCCACCATCGCGGACAACAGAGCAGTGAGTCGTGTCATTTGAATCTTCTTTCATACTAAGCGTAGATGCTGTCGCCGAGGAATACACGTGGCACATGACAGCGCGGACCACGGTATGTTGATCTACACGCAAAACCGCTGTGCGACCAGAAGATTCAGGTGCCGAATGCACGAAAGGTAAAATATGACGGTCGGTCCGTTCGAAATGTGCACGACGCGTTGAGTTGGACGAAGCTGTCGTTTCTGAACATTTCATCAAGTGCCGACGATTCACGGCAACCGATGTACCGTATGGATCAATTTCGCTGGTCTGTGGTTTCGCGGAGTCGAAACGTACTCAGACACACTGCAATGTCTAGTGCCCTGGAGGGAGTCTATGCGTCGGACATCTTTGTTTGCTTTTCTTGTCGCCGCAATGTTAACGGCTTCCGCACAGGCACAGGTTGGGTCTCCTGGAATTGAATATGGCAACACAATTTCCGCCGGAGACGGCGTGCAGTTGTATCCATACGATCAACAGGATCCTTGGTTACACGGCCATTTTCAGCGAGTGCCTTCCTATGGCGGCTTCGCGAGCTTCAGGCCTTACAACTACCGCCACGTGTTTGCTCAGACACAACTCGCCCAACAGTGGGGGCACGCTCATGGCATGCCATACTCACAGCAGTTCTGGAATAAATATCGACCAAGTTACTTGGAAGGCAATCTGCATTCTGGGTATCAGCCAACGATGCAGAATCCCCAGACGCAAGGCTATCCGTCTCCAAATTATCCTGCTCAGGCCTATCCGCAGCAGCAGCAGCAGTATTCCAATCAGGTGTATCAGGAACCGGGCTATCCAGTTCAATCCTATCCAAATCAGGGTGCCGCAAACAATGCGTACCCTGTGAGTGCTGTGCGTCCGATCGGATACCAGACTCAGAATGTATTCCAGCAGCCTGAGCCTCGAAACGAAGCTCCACAAGGTTCAGTTTCTACCGAACAGCCCATTCATGTCTTTCCAGAACGATTGACGAATCGTTGATTGATACTCACAACAACTGAAAACTCCCTACGAGAAACGCTCCGTGCCTTCGCAAGTTGGCCCGGAGCGTTTCGGCATTTATGCCTTTCGCAAGCGTAGGCTTTCACCTCAGTTGCACGCACTCGCTCCTCATCATAACCTTACTCATAATCCTAATCTCCGATTTACAACTCACAGGTCGCGCCATGAAAATCGTTCGCATCCAAACTACTGCCGGAGATACTTGCCTCGCCAGCCAGCGCGCTGATGGTACTCTCGAACAACTTTCGGGTAGTCTGTTTGAAGGCCTGACCGCGACAGGTAAAACGGTCGTTGCGTCGAAACTCCTGGCACCGTTGGAACCAGCCGCGATTCTTTGCATCGGCCTGAACTATCGAAAACATGCCGAGGAAGGCAAACAAGCGATTCCGGCGAATCCGGTGCTGTTCATGAAGATAGCAACCACCGTCCAGAATCCAGGCGACCCGATCGTCCTGCCACGCAAACTTCGCAGCGACAAAGTGGACTATGAATGCGAACTGGCTGTGATCATTGGCAAGCGCTGTCACAACGTCAGCCGCGCGGATGCGTTGGGGTATGTTCTGGGTTATAGCTGTGCCAATGACGTGAGTGCTCGCGACTGGCAAAAAGACGGTGGTGGCGGTCAATGGTGTCGTGGAAAGACGTTTGCAACCTTCTGCCCACTCGGTCCGTGTCTTGTCACTGCTGACGAGATCCCAAATCCCAACGCCTTGCAGATACGCACAATTCTGAATGGCAACACGATGCAGGACTGGAACACGAACGACATGATCTTCGACGTTCCAACGCTCATCGAATTCCTCAGCGCCAGTACCATCCTTGCCCCCGGCACGGTGATTTTGACTGGAACGCCTCACGGTGTCGGTGCTGCCAGAACACCGCCAGTATTTCTGCAACCCGGCGACTCAGTCACAATTGAAATCGAAGGCATCGGCAGCCTGACCAATCCTGTGATTGAAGAAACATTATGACAACCGCCAAACGCGTCGCATGATCCATTCGAACGCCAGCAGCCCGACCATCAGGAACATCAGCCAACTGCGATCCCACAAGGTTCGCAGTTGCTCATCCACAACGACCGGTTGGCTTTGATCTGGTAACAAGGTTGGCAATGTCGCAAGGTCGGCGATCGGGAGATATCGGCCTTGGGTTTCTCTGGTCAGATTTGTCAGCAGTTCGACATTTTGAGTTGGATTTTGAGACTCCAGATTTGGCAGCACGACATCAATGGATGCCTGAAGGACATCGGACGACTCTGGCACAGGCACAGATAGTCGATACGTGCCAGGTGTTGGCGGACGAAAACTGGTTGTGTACTGCCCTGCCCCTCGCCTGTCGGAATTCAGACGGTCGGGAACTGTCAATGTTCGTCCTTGGCTATCTACGATCGTCAGTGGCACGGATTCTGTGATCAGCGGTTGCAGGCGGGCGTCATACAACTGTGCTCGCACGGTCACAGGTTGCCCTGGAGCGACTTCAGAACGGTCCAGCATCAGGACTCCGCGTGCGTTGCCGCGACTGCGACGTCCCTGGCCAACTTCGCGAATCAAACTCGTCCAGAATCGCTGATGACCCTGCGGCGAGATCTCTCGCAGTCGCCAGGTTTCCGCAGATCCGATGAAAACCGTGCGCCCGGTTCCGTAAAACTGCGAGGCCAGAAACGGCGGCTGGCCAAGTTCCGTGCGAGCTCGCGGGTTACCGTATTCCAGCAGCACAACAGCACCATCGCGAACGCCCCGAACTGGATACGATCGATAAATTCCCTTGAACTTCTGCCACAGATCCACGCTGGCATTCCCGGTTTCGTCCGCGATCTTCAGGAACTCCGTCGCACGGCCTTCCCGCGTGAGTGTGATCGGCCACGGTTCATCGGCTCGCTGACTGAGCTGAAGTTCCGGAGCCATACGATTCAGCAACACTGGATACAACACACTGATATCGCGAAACGTCTCAGGTTCCTGAGCAAGGCGAGGTGTAAAGATTTCGCCCGCCACGACGACCAAACCGCCAGCGTGTTCTGATACCCAGCGATTCAGGAATGTCTGTTGTTCGGCGGAGAGGCGACTCCAGTCAGGATCAAACGCAACCACTACGTCGTATTCAAAGAGTTCAGCTTCGGTTGCCGGAAACTTTGTCAGGAGCTTCTTTGCTTCCTGAGATACAAAGCCAACATTGTCATCGGTGACGGATTGCAGCCAGACATCAGATTCGACGCCACTGTGACGAAATAATGTGTTGCGAACAAACTGATAGTCGCGCATCGGCCCGCTGGAAATGATCAGGACTTTCATCTTCCGATCGGTGACTTCGATTGTGCGGCGACGTTCGTTGTCGTCGAGCGTCATTTCCGCGTTGCCAGCAGCCGATTCTATCCGAGCTGTGAAATCGTACTTGCCCGGTACTTTGAGTTCCTGGCTGAATTGCACAGAGGCCGGGATCGCATCATCGGTAAGTTCGATCGTTTTCTCCGCGATCTGCCGCCGATCTTTGCCATCGCCACCCGTAGATTGTTCAAACAATCGCACAGTTGCCTGTTCACCTTTTGATGCCGTGCCCTGCAGCATTACGGTGATATCGAACGGATCGCCTTGATGCACATCGGTGGGACTTTGCATACCAGCAACCCACAAATTCAACTGCGGCTTCTGACTTCCCACGCCGACGGCAATCAGTCGAGTTCCCGATCTCTCTGCTCGAACCCGCGCAGGTTCAACGTCCAGACCTGTGTTGGATCGACCGTCGGAAATCAGAACCACGCCGCTGAGCGTTCTGCCGGAAATCTGCCCAATCAGTTGATACAGAGATTCGCCGATTCGTGTTTCCGCTCCGCGCGGCTGGATGATCGTGTTCCACTTTGCCAACGCTGCCGGATCTGTGATCGCATCGACAATCGGCTTCGCAGTTTCATCGAGCGATACCGTTGCTTTTGAGTTCCCAACTGATGCCGGAATAGGGGTCTGGCCCTTTTGCGGTTTTTCGGGGTCTGACCCTATATCCTGCACATCAACATCAACAAATCGCACTTCATCGTCAGCAACGATCGCCCACGGACCTGCAAGAGCCGAATCAAATGTATAAATCGACACCGCATGTTTTTTGCTGAGTTCTGACAACACACCGGAAGCAATCAATGACTTCACTGCTGCATCCGCACGCGATTCCTGATTCGTTCGTAGTCCGACCTGTCCCGGGTCGGATTCCTTTCTCTTTGCCACTCCATCAGTTGTCGCCAACGCATCAGTCGCGACTGCATCAGCGACCGGTGCGATCGCCTGGTCACCAGCAGACCAAGCCATGGACAACGACGTATCCAGCAAAACGCCGACTCGTGATTTTTCAACGCGACTCAACTGAGTCCGCCGCTGAGGATTGAGAACGATCAGCAGCACCAGCACGAGAACAAGTAGACGAGGAATCAACAGGATCGCTCTATCGCGCGTTTTCAGAAACCGCGAATCGCGTAGTGCTGTGCGAACCGTCAATGCGGCAAGCACGATGATACTTCCAACAAGCAGAAGAATCCCAGCCGTCGATTCCGGCAGATCCAGCTCCGTTGTCTGGAACGACTGCGATTCAACCTCCATGGCGGAAGCCGCCGCTGCGGAAGTCGTTTGCGTCGCTCCAGAGTTTCCTGATTCTGTCCCTGCGCTTTGCACGGCGAAGCTCAACCCCTGCAAACTGATCTCTGAAAACTGACCACTCATCGTGCTACCTCCGGATGGTAGCTCAGACGCAATGCCAGAAGCTGTTCGGCAACAAGAGTCGCGATCAACAACCCCAGCAACAACCAGCGAAGTTCACGGCCGGCTTTGGAACCGCCGAACGAATTCGCTGCATCCGATTCCAGAATTCGTACATGATCCAGTTCCGATTGGCTCGTGATTTGTTCCTGATCGGCAACGGCAAGAGAGCTTTCTGACGTCGGCACGTTAATAGCCATCACTAAGTCGTTGACATTGCCTTCGTTGCTAAAACGCCGGATGCGATAAATTCCGGGTCGTTCGGCCTGCTTGATCGTCACGCCAAGCTCCTGCTCAGCGGAACTCGAATCGTTCTCTTTTTTCTCTTCGCCGCCAGCTTCTTTCGGTGCGGTTTCTTTGGGGACGTTCGAGTCGTTCTTCAGCAGAGTTGCCTGTAAGCGAACAAATGTCTCAGCCACGGGTTCGTCGTTTGGGCCAGCTTCCGGCAAGTACACTTCCACGTTTTCGGTGAACAGATTGATTGCCCACTGCAACTGGATTGGTTCAGAAAGTTCTCGCGATTCGACGCTGTCTTCCGGACGCTGCAGGTACTGATGAATCAACAAATTCATCACGACGTAACCTGGTGAAGCCGGAGCGATGGGCCAGTTGCTCCAGCGACGCCCTGCCCCAACAAGAAACGTCAGCACCCTGCCCTTGCCGATGGTATGTTCAAATGCGACAGGCTGCCCTGTCTTGAGTCGCATGATTGTCCGCACGCCGTCGGCTCGTTCGGTGTCGTCTGACTTCCAGTCATCCGTCACCTGCAGCCAGCGAGCGATCTGCACAGTGTCCGGAAACGGACTGTCCGGCGCGTTGTAGATCATGAAGATCGGATGTTCTTCAAACACCGGTGTGACGAAAGGGCTGGCCTTGTTTTCGGCTGCGCCGATCCCTGTGTCAATTTCATGCACCGTACCGATGGGAACAGGAAATAGTTTTAACGACGGTTCACGCAGCGATTCTGAATACCAACGCACGTTCGCCTGTTCGCCTGGAAACCACACGATCCCGCCGCCGTTGCGAACGTATTCTGCCAATAGCAATGTTGTGTCGGCAGGCAGATCGCGAACGTTGAGCAGATAAATGCAGTCATTCTTTGCAAGATTCGACGAGGTTAAAGTTTGCGATGCGCGGACTTCGCTGGCGAGACCTGTTAACGCAGGATCGGCACTCAATGCAGCAGCGACAAAAGACGCATCTTCCTGCCGACCTTCATCGTCGACAATCAGGATCATCCGCTTTTCGGTGACGTTCACGGCAAGGAACCGACAATTGTCTTCTAGCAACGCATCATCTTCCAGTCGTACTTCAATCTGATGCCGGCCTTCGGAATCAAACGTGACGTCATGTGAAACCTGTAGCTCTGCACCCGGTTCGATGTCCGGAATCAGAATTCTTCCGGGCAGCGGCGAGCTATCGAGCAACACCGTGCCACGCAGCCCTGCGACTTTCGTTGAACTGAAGTTCTTCAGCGTCAGCGTCATTCGCCACGGGACACCCTGAGCGACAGCCAGGGTTTCGGCTGACAATTGCTGAATCGCCACATTCGAACGCGCGTCCTTGACGACTTTGACCAGATCTACGGAGGCCTTGATTGTTTTCAGGGATTCCAATGCAGCCACAACATCCGGCCGACTGTTCCAATCTGCGGCTCGAAGATCGGTCAGCACATGCACCTGCGGAGCCGCGCCTCCATCGGCGGCCAGAATGTCTCGAGCAGCATTGATGGCATCCACCGGTGAAGCCGCCCGCCAGGAACATGTCAGATTGCGAAGTCGCGGCAGGATCTCTTGGACGAAGGCTGCGTCAAGAGTGCGATCAGACACAATCGGACGGCTTGGATCAGTTGTTGATAACAACGTGATGCGGGACATTCCCGGCTGGCGACTTCCTTCGGACAGCATATTTTCAAGAGTCTGCAGGGCCTGATGAAAGACGGTCGCGTCGCCTTCTCGATCTCGCATCGAAAGCGAATCGTCCAGGATGACAACGTGATGCATACTGGCACCTCGCAGCATGAGCAATCGGCTTGGATCCAGAACCAGCTTGGCGATTAGCAAACCAATCAACAGGACAGCCAGAATTCGCAACAGTAATAGCAGCAACTGTTCGATCACGATGCGTCGTCGGTTGAGTTCTTCGCTTTCCAGCAGGAACTCCATCGCCGCAAATCGAACTTTTTTGTAACGCAGCCGACTGAGAATGTGAATCAGAATCGGCACCGCCACCAGCGCAGCCCCCGGCAGCACGTAGGCCGGGTTAAGGAAGAACTGGGTGAATGTGGACATGGGAACTGTTCGATATCAGGAATTTGAAATTTCAAATGAATGACCAGCGACTAACAGGAAATGACCACTGGGAGAAAACAATGCGATTCATTGGTCATTTACTTCGGACATTGATCTTTCCCTTTATTTCCTCTTCTGCCTTTGTATTAATACATGCGCCAAGGCGGCGTCGAGGTTGTCGCTGGTGCGAATGAGTTTATAGTCGATGGCACTTCCGGCACAGCGGCGGCGAATTGTGTCGAGGAATTTTTCAAGTGCCTGCATGTATCCTGCGCGAAGTGCGGCGGGATCGCACGTCAGATTGCCAAGTCCTTCGAGGCCTTCGAAGCGCAGAGTGCCGGAATACTTAAAGTCGAGTTCTTCGTCGTCCATAATATGGAACACGATGACTTCATGCCCGCGTTGTCGGAGCATCGTGAGTCCCTTGAACAGTTCTTCGCGAGAACAGAACAAGTCGGACATCAGTACAACGATACTGCGTCGAACGAGCGATTCGTTAACTCGACGAAGCACGCCGTAAATATCTGTCTTGCCGCCGGCTGTCTGCACTTCCAGTCCAGACATGATGGCCTGCAAGTGATTGTTGCGGCTGCTGGCCGGAATCTGGCTGCGAATTGTGGAATCGAAGACGCTGACGCCTGCCGAATCATGTTGCTTCAGCACCAGCATCGCAAACGCTGCTGCCACCGTGCGAGCGTAATCAAATTTCGACATCGCGCCGGTGGCGAACTGCATTGATTCGCTGCCATCGACGACCAGCATTACGCGAACGTTGGTGTCTTCTTCGTACTGCTTCAGGTAGTAGCGGTCGGAGCGTGACCAGAGCTTCCAGTCAATACGGCGCAGGTCGTCCCCGGCCACGTATTCACGGTGCTGCAGAAATTCCAGCGACTGTCCGAAGTAGGGACTGCGGTGCATTCCCGAGACGAAGCCTTCGACGACTCGGCGCGCCCGCAACTCTAATCTCGCGATTCTCGCGATCTCTTCAGGCCGCAAAAATCTTTCCAAGTGCTGGGTCACTTGTGAGTTCACTTTCCCGGGCTGGAGTTTCCTGGATGAGTCGTTCGATCACTTTGTCGGACGTGATGCCTTCACTTTCGGCTGTAAAATTCGGCACGATACGATGCCGCAATACTGGGGCCGCCAACTTCTGAATATCGTCAGTGGAAACCGTCGTTCGACCGCTCAGCAACGCGCGAGTCTTCGCGCCCAGCAAAAGGTTCTGAACCGCTCGCGGCCCCGCGCCCCAGCCAAGCCAGTCGTTAATCCACTTCGGCGTGCCGGGCTCGCCCACGCGAGTTTGTCGCACCAGGGCCAATGTGTAGTTAATGACATGGTCGGACACCGGAACTTGTCGGACGGTGCGTTGAATTTCCAGAACTTGTTCGCCAGTGAGCACGGCTTTCACTTCAGGCTTTGCGTTCGATGTCGTCTGCCGAGCGATCTGACGTTCCTCTTCGAACGAAGGATACTTCACGAACACTTTGAACATAAAGCGGTCCTGCTGCGCTTCGGGCAGTGAGTACGTGCCTTCCTGTTCGATTGGGTTCTGCGTCGCCAGCACAAAAAACGGCGAGCTGAGTTTGTGGATCGTCTGACCGACGGTGACCTGGCGTTCCTGCATGGCTTCCAGCAACGCGGCCTGAGTCTTCGGTGGCGTGCGGTTGATTTCATCCGCCAGAACGACGTTGTGAAAGAGTGGTCCCTGAATAAAGCGAAACTCGCGCTCACCGGTCGTGCGATTTTCCTGCAGAATGTCTGTGCCTGTGATGTCTGCCGGCATCAGGTCGGGAGTGAACTGAATGCGTGAGAAGTTCATCGACAGACTGCGAGCCAGCGTGCTTACCATCAGTGTCTTTGCCAGTCCCGGCACGCCTTCCAGCAGCACATGCCCCTGACTGAACAGAGCGATGAGTAACTGTTCGATAACATCGTCCTGCCCAACGATGACTTTCCGAATTTGTTCCTTGAGCTGCGCATAGGCTTTGCTCAGCAGGTCAACGGCCTCCGCAGAGACGTCGTTTTGATTCTCTTCCGACATGAATCTTCCCCGGCACATTTTGCCGTAAGTAGCAGAAGTCGTGGCGACCTTTTGCTAAGTCAGTTGTTTCTTGAATGATCCAAGGCACATTCGCCGCCACCCTGCGCGACAACTGCCCGAGGAACTGGAATGTCCACTTTCGTCGCCCCCGATCATAGCAGACGCAGTTCTGTTGAGAATCTACAGGGGGAATTAACGTTGAAAAGAGAAAAACGGACACGATGCGGCTGACTCGAGTTTCAGGCATATGACGCACAAAGCGTCACCGCTTGAGCCCTTATTGCTAAATGGAAATACATTGGGAGTTCAAACGCGGTTCGCAGGCCATTTCTGCCGAATTGGGAATGAGGAGACGCACTCCCTGTTACAAGCGGGAATTGACGATGATGGATATCAAATTTCGTTACAAATCAATCAGAACATCAATGCGAAATGGCACCTGCCTCTTGCTGGCGGGTTTGCTTTCAGTTGGCTCTCCGTTGATGGCTGGCGAACCTGTACCGATCGGTGCTACGGAAGAGATTCGTTCTTCCGATGTTGTGTTGCACAACGGTGGCGTACTTCAGGGCACTGTTCTTAATACAGAAGGACAGCCGGTTTCTGGAGTTACGGTCAATATCCTTCACAAAGAGGCAAGCGTTGCCACAACAGTCAGCAACGAAGAAGGCAAATTCGCCGTTAGGGGCCTTCGCAACGGGGCTCACATCATCGAAGTTGGCACAAAACATCAGGCAGTGCGTCTTTGGGGAACAAACACGGCTCCGCCTGCAGCGATTGAAAATGTGGCCGTAGTGTTGGATGAAGAGGCTGTTCGTGGTCAAATGTTCAGACGTGGCGGTGGCGGCATGCGTGGCGGCTTGCCTGGTTCTCGCATTGGCGGATTAGCGTTGATCGGTGCTGCAACTGCGATTACGCTGGGGACGACTCTGGACAACAATGCAACGCCAGCCAGTCCCTAACGGTGTATTGGCAAGACATTACAGCGATATCGACTTCGTGACATCAGCAGACTTGCCTTTCGAGGTTCTGCAGGACACTGGAAAGATCTTCGACAACTGTCGCGTAAGTACGACTCACATCATTCACGTTGAATCTGTCATCAGGTTTAACATACAGGCGACGGGATGGTTCTTCGGAACTGTCACCGTCGCTTTCGGTTTGGCTGAGAGCGGGTTCAGTATCGTCTGAAAAGACAAGCATGAATTGTTCAGTTCGCGCTGCGCTCCAACCGTCACCCCGCAACTGAAGAACTCGATTTGAGCAGACTTGTGGTGCACCACAAAGAAACGCGAGGCTTTTGGGTTCTGATGATAAAGGCGTTGAAGTGACTTCCCGATCTGATAGGTCTGAAATCTGAGGGACATCGGGCGGACTGACTTCTTCAGTGGCCGCTGTGCTTCGAAGGAATGTTGCGATTGTAGGCAACAAGTCAAAACTACCAGCTAAAGTCTGGACGCGACAGGCATGGTTCACATTTGGGCGAATCCACAGCGGCACGTGCATCGGGTTTTCCGCAACGCCTGATTTCAACGGTTCGCTCACAATGAAGTCCTCGCCTCTGCGAAATGTCGCAACCAGCACGGGGCATTTCTGTTCTCGTTCGGCGTTCGATTCCAGTTGATCGAGTACGAAATTCAGAATCTGTTTTGCTGCCGTCGCCGGGTGTTTCGCAGATGCGACTTGTGCTTCGATCCAAACCAGGTTGGCTGAGAATGCCTGGGAAAAACCTCCTGATTCACTGGGACCAATTTTGGCTTCACCAAGACTTCGAACGTTCAATTCTGTAGCTGCAAGCAGTGGAATGTGACAGCGGCGCATCGATAACTCCATGCTGTGGCCGTCCGAGTTTTCTATGGCCGATGTGTCATCACAATCTGTCGATATCTTTATCAGGCTTGTGGTTTGTCCCAATTCTGTCAGCGACCTGGAAAGTCTTAATAACGCGGGTTCGCCACCGAAGACAATGTTTGCATCAATATCGTTTCGCACATCCTGAAGCAGGAACTGTTCAAAATAGGTCGATTCGAGGTCCAGTCGATCAAATTCGCAGTCTGCGGGCTGACGATCAAAAATCAAAACCCATACGGCAGGTGCGTCTGAGCGAATCATATTCATTGTGGGCAAATTCCTTTCGGGCCGGCTGTCGATTTCATGAGTTTTCGCGACCCGAAACGTCAGTGAGGGATGGAATGGCCTGCATTCTGTGTCTCAAATCCCTCGCTGACGCATCGGGTTACGTTTAAATCGACCGCCTGCGGGCTGAGTGGAAGTGGAGTGTACCGCATGCCGGCAACTCTGTCGCTGGCTTGCTTGCAGCGGCCAGAGCACATTCGCTGGCAGACAGTGTTTGCCAGTCGCCTTGGTTTTTTGAGTAATAACCTTGGTTTCGCTGGTATCGGGAACGCGAAGAAATACGTCCCCGATCACGGTAGAGTCATTTGAAAAGATGCCGTATAACCTGCGTTCCACCGAATTCCTGATTGACGGGAGTAGTTGACAGATATGACACAGTCACTGATTCTGGGTGTTCTTCGCGAAGCTGATCCTGATGAACGCCGAGTTGCAATAGTCCCAGCGGCAATTCCCGGGCTGAAAAAAACGGACGCGGAAGTTTTGATCCAGGCGAACGCTGGACAATCTGCCGGCTTTACCGACGAGCAATACGTCGCTAAAGGTGCGACGATTGTGGCCAATCGAGCCGAGATCTTCGCGCGAGCTGATGTCATTCTTCAGGTGAGAAGTCTCGGCGCGTGCAGCGAGTATTCGGATGCCGACATCGCGTTGTTGCGCAAGAATCAGGTTCTCATTGCGGGATGCGAGCCACTTTGGTCTCCAGAGTCCATCAGCAAAGCTGCCGCGACAGGGGCAACTGTTTTCTCGTTGGAACTTGTGCCTCGCATCACACGAGCACAAAGCATGGATATTCTATCGTCGATGGCGACGATCGCTGGATATCGGGCGGTGCTGCTGGCCGCGATCGAATCACCTCGCATGTTCCCGATGTTGATGACTGCTGCCGGTACGCTGAAGCCTGCGCGAGTGCTTGTGATTGGCGCGGGCGTCGCAGGTCTGCAGGCGATTGCATCGGCGAAACGAATGGGCGCTGTGGTTTTCGGATACGACATTCGTCCGGCGGTGAAAGAACAGGTCGAGAGTTTTGGTGGTAAATTCGTTGTGCTGGACGTCAAAGCCGACAACACAGAATCGGCGGGTGGCTATGCAAAACAGATGAGCGACGAATTCTACCGTCAGCAGCGTGACGCATTGAAAAAAGTCATTGCCGACTGCGACGTCGTAATTACAACGGCCGCAATCCCAGGTAAGAAGGCACCAGTACTGGTGACGCGGGAAATGGTCGAAGCCATGGCACCGGGATCGGTCGTTGTAGATATTGCTGCGGAAAGAGGCGGCAATTGTGAAGTGACAGTCGCTGGCGAAACCGTTGAGATTAACGGTGTTAAAGTTCTCGGGCCAGTGAATCTGGCGAGTTCGATTCCGATTCACTCCAGCGAAATGTTCAGTAAGAATATTACAACATTTTTAATGCCAATCATTAAAACCGGATCGCTGAGTATTGATATGAAGGACGAGATTATCCGAGAGACTTTGGTGACTCAAAACGGCGAAGTCGTCAATGACCGTGTTCGTGAATTGCTGAATTCATTGGTTTCCAGTTGATCGCCAGAACGTGGCTTTAGGGGTATTCCCGAAACGTACGTTAGGCTATCCAGCCTGACATGAAGAAAAATAAGTCAACCTGGAAAGGCTGATGTACTCTCTTTTCCTTGATTGTTCGGTGTGCCGTTAATCGAAGAAACTTCTACTTGGGTGCTTAGTGAGTCTTCTTAATATGAATCCATTCTTTCAAGCCATCTCATTACTGGGTGATGCGTTGCCAACGGCTGAGGTCATTCATGCCAAGGCTGTTTCTGTGGACGTAGGGACCAGCACACTCATGTTGATGCTCACGATTTTCGTGCTGGCAGTTTTCGTGGGCGTAGAAATCATCGCCAAAATTCCGCCCACGCTTCATACGCCGCTGATGTCCGGATCGAACGCGATTTCGGGCATCACGATGGTCGGAGCCATTTTGGAAAGTGATAACGGCGGCGGAGTGCTGGCGACTACGCTGGGTTTGACGGCTTTGGTGCTGGCGACCGTCAACGTTGTTGGCGGATTCGTGGTCACCGATCGTATGTTGTCCATGTTCAAGTCCAGGAAGTCACAGTCCAGGAAGTCACAGTCCAGGACATCGCAGTCACAGTAGCAAAGAGCATCTCACGTGAACACGGTAATTGTTGATTTGTGTTATTTGATTTCTGCAGTTTTATTCGTCGTCGGCCTTAAAGGTATGACGAAGCCCAGAACTGCCGTGCGCGGGAACTTGATTGGTTCTGCGGCTATGTTGTTGGCGGTGGTCGCGACTCTACTGCACCGAGACGTGTTGGGTTGGACTGGCATTCTGATCGGCATTGCGATCGGTTCTGTCATCGGTACGGTGATGGCGAAGCGGGTTCAGATGACGTCGATGCCGCAGTTAGTCGCGGTCTTCAACGGCCTTGGCGGTGCCGGATCGTTCTTAGTTGCGGGGGCTTATCTCGCTGGCAAAGGACACGCCGCAGGTGTCGCGGCCGGAACTGAAGGTGCGGACGTTCTGATCGCAACTGGAGCTTCCGGATTGATCGGAGCCGTGACGTTGACTGGCAGCTTCGTGGCATATGGAAAACTTCAAGAACTCAAGTTCATCAAAGACTTCAACGCACCGTGGCAGAAACTAGCTAATCTGGGACTCGCAGCTGCCAGTGTTGGATTGTGCGCCTTGATGGTTTGTGAACCGGCATGGGCTGGAGTTGCATTCTGGGGCATGGTACTGCTCGCGTTGGTTTTGGGGGTGTTGCTTGTGATTTCCATCGGCGGAGCTGACATGCCGGTCGTCATCGCGTTGCTGAATTCGTATTCGGGCATTGCTGCATCAGCAACAGGTTTTGTTTTAAACAACACTCTGTTGATTATTGCAGGCTCACTTGTTGGCGCATCCGGAATTATTCTGACTCGGATCATGTGTACGGCGATGAATCGATCCTTGTGGGCCGTCCTGTTTGGCACGATGCAGGCGAAAGGGAAATCGACAACAGCCGATGATATCTACGCTAACGTGAAAGCGACGTCTCCGGAAGAGGTCGCGTTGATGCTGGAAGTAGCTCAGCGAGTTCTCATAGTTCCCGGTTACGGCATGGCAGTCGCTCAAGCTCAGCACGCAGTTCGTGACCTGACAAATCTATTGCTTTCGAAAGGTATCGAAGTTGAGTTCGGAATTCATCCAGTGGCTGGTCGTATGCCCGGTCACATGAATGTGTTGCTGGCAGAAGCGGATATCGCCTATGAACGCCTCAAAGAAATGGACGAAGTTAACGCCTCAATGGATCAGGTCGATGTCGCAATCGTCCTTGGGGCCAATGATGTGGTGAATCCGTTGGCCCGCACGGACCCCAATAGCCCGATCGCCGGCATGCCAATCATTAACGTTGATAAAGCCCGCACGGTGGTTAACATCAAACGGAGCCTTAGCCCTGGGTTCGCTGGCATCGCTAATCCCCTGTTCGCCATGGATCATTCGCTGATGCTTTATGCCGACGGTAAAAAGGCCATCGTGGATATTGTCAAGGCGCTGCAGGAAGGGTAAGTGTTTGCCTTACTCAGTCGAACCTGGACGATAAAACCTTAACTCCCGACCTTTGCCCGCTGTCCGGAAATCTTTTGCCCCATCCAGTTCGTTCCATGCGGGACAATAGCGACTGATCTTTTGCGGGGTGGTGTCAATTCGTGTCACAATCAAACTGATAGAATGCTGCCTGACAAAATTTCGGACCTGTGACATGTCGCGAAAGTTGGCGGCGTGCAATACATAATGTTGCCGTGCTGAACCAAAGAAAGCGTACGAACGTTCATCCAGTACCAGAATCCGTTCGCCGGGCAGCGATAGTTCATCGGGTAAACTCTCCGCACTATAAAACGCCGCAAAGTGTTTAGGGAGTCCGCGATGCCAGTGATCGGCTAATGCAACAATCAACGCCGGAATACCAATGATGATCACCGCAGCGCTCACACGCTTCGCAATGTCAGAACGTCGGCAGGCTTCCAGCATCAGATGCCAAACTACGAACAACATGCCACCGACAGCGATCGCGAGATCGATATTCAGTTCTGTTCGGCTGTAAAACCGCACCAGCAATTGACACGCCGCCGCCACCAATACACAACCGCCAACCACAACAGAAAGACGTGTCGGAAGACGGCGACCCACGCGATCCAGCAGCGCGCCAGAAGCCAACATCAGCATGGTCAGAAAGCACAGCGAATATCGGATCGGCGTGTAGCCCCAGCGAAGGTGATTCAACGTTCCAGGCTGATCTTCGACCAGCATCGGAGTACACAGCGCAATCACGGCCGTCGATACCAACAATCCGGCCAGCAGCAGCCAGTGTTGTCGAGACGTTTGATCCTGCTGCGTGGTGTGATTCCGCCCCCATCGGCAGGCCAGAAAAATCAGAGCCACCAGAATTGTGGGCAGAACCTGCAAGGCGGCGAAATGCAGTGGGCCACACAATCGCCAGACGGCATCCAGCAGCAGATCCGGAACGCGAACATCGCCGTTGAAGGCCAACGTGGTTTTCGCCAGATCCGGATGCGTGATTCGTTCCTGCATCAACGGCGAACCCTTCGGAAAGAACACGTGCCCGGTCATCGCGTAATTTCTGAGATACCAATACCCTCCCGCCAGCAGCGAAATTCCCACGCTCACCACGCCGCTTTGAACCGCTTTTCGCCAGCCATACGATGAACACACCAGCCAGAAAAACGTCAATCCCAGCAACAACGCATACCCGGTGGCGAAAAACTTCGTCCCTGCAAGAACTCCCAGCGATAATCCAAATAGCAGGCGATCGGCGGCCGCACCGGATCGTTGATACCGCAAGGCATAGACCAACCCAGACACGAAAAATGCCACCACCATCAAATCGTTCGAAGCATCATCGGTTTCATGCACCGTGGTGTAAACGGCAATGGACGCCAAAGCAATCACATGACGCCACCAACCCGATACGCGAAACTGCCGAGTCAACTCCAGCAACCCCGCAACCCAAACGATCATCACGGGCAGGTTATTCAGCGGTGCTAAAAAATCACCACTCAATGGTCCGCAGAACCAGAGTCCCAGCAGTTCACTGTTGGCCGAATCTGACCAGCGGGGTGATTCTGTCGCGGCCAGCGAACCGGTCTGAATCCAGATATCGATCAGTGGCAGGTGATACATCAAACAGTCAAAGTCCTCCGGAAAGCAGATCACGCCATTCACAATACTGTGCCCCAGGATCAGTGCCGCCACCGTCGTCCACAACCATGCCGCAATACTTGGTTCACGTTCAGCCTGATTGTGAATCGTCGTCGCAACGGGCAGCCACCGCAACGTCGCCCCCGACAACAGAACGGGAGCCAGCAACACCAGCGGACGCCACAATAATCCCAACGCTCCCAACAGCATGAGGCCGATGATACACGCGGATATCGCCAGCACGGCTGTATGTAGCAACCGCTGCCAGACAGAATCCAGCGGCCAGGCCCGACCAGCAAACTCAGCGCACCAGTGGAACGTCAGCGCCGTAGACAGCAACCAGAAGAAACTCCAGACAACATCCTGCATGCGTTAGCTTTCACCATCAAGATAACCGAATTGACGCTGATCGGCCTGACACAACAGACGCACGGTCAGCCGGTCCAGCGTTTTCATTTCAGTACGCCATTGTTCGTCAATGCGCACATGTTGAGCATCAAAATCAAATCGGCAGGGATTGCCCGCGATGGCGTGATTGTGCCGCTTAAAATCGGCCGATAGATTTGCGCCGTCTAATTTCAACCACGTGAACAACTGATCCATCGTGGCATCAAACTGCGTGGTCAGATCTTCATACCTTAGCCGTCGATACTGATCCATCGACGACCGCATGATTCGCTGAATTGTGCGGTTAAACAGTTTCCAGCCTAAAGCCGTCTGCATCGCGCCGTAGCGCGGCATCAGGACCTGCTGCCAGTGAATTTCTGTCCGCTGTTTCTTACGCTTCCACGAATACACCACCGCGTTGCAATCACGAATCAGATGCAACACTCGCACCCTGACCTCTGGCAACTGCCTTAAAGCCGCCAAATCCGTGGGATACTTTGAAGAATCCACGATATATGGACATCCCGAATACTGACTGATGGCACGGACCAGCGGAACGTAGAGCTGTCCGTATTCGGCAACAGCAACACTGGCGACGTCTTTACATCCCAGTAACAACCAAGGCAGGTTTCGGAATTGACTGACCGTTTTTCGCAGTTCCACGGCGTGCCGCGCATCTGCGGGTGTAAACGTCCCAAAGGTCGATCGTGTGACTTCTGACCAGAAATCGCAACGCTGAAACGGTTGACCGCAACCACACAATTCGTTGTTGACGTAACCACGCTGCCAGATATGCGTGAGCTCGCCGGCAAAGCGTACCTGAGCCGACCGTTCCAGTTGCAGACCCAGTAACGTTGAACCGTTTCGCCCGCTGCCCGCGATGTAAATTACGTCTGCAGCACCCGTCTGGTCAACACTCACGGAATCGGCTCCTCCACGTGTTGCGACGGCACCGAAACGCCAACTGGGCGAGGCGTGGTTTGTGATGGAGGCGCAGTTTTTGTCGCGGGCGGAGTCGTCTTTGATTTCATTGAGTCTGTGGCCTGCGCTGTTCTGTTCGGTGTATTTCCTGGCGAATCCGCAGCTTCTGCGTCAGGCATCTCAAGCTCGCGACCGGAATTCCACAGACAGGCCAAAGCCGGATATCCGCAGGTTCCGAAACGTCCGTTCGGACCACTGTCCACTTTCAACAAACTCTTCAGATCCGTCCGAAAGCGAGCGATCCGCGAACGATTCATGACGTCATAAGTCAGTACCGATCCGTCTTTCGAAACGGCCACCACCTGCATTCCATCTCGCGAAAACGTGGTTCCTAAAACTTCGGCAGAATGCCGAAACATATGCAGCATGGCGTCATCCCGCAGACTCCACAATCGCACAGTCCAGTCGCGGCCGCAGGTGACCACGGTATCACCATCGACGCTCAGATCAATCGCTTTCACAGCCCCCCAGTGTCCTTCCCACGTCGTGAACTTTTTTGTGTCCAGATCCCAAAGTCGAATTAAGTGGTCCTTACCACCCGTGATTACACGTTTTCCATCCGGCGTGAAGACGCAGCATTCCAGCACCGCTGGAGCCTCAATGTTGTAGACAAGTTTGCCCGTATCGATGTCCCACACCTTAAGTGCCTGATCCCACCCGACAGACGCCAGCAACTGCCCATCATCAGAAAAATCCATGTCCGCCACACACTCCTGGTGTCCATCCAGCGACATCACTTCAATGCCCGTTTCGACATCCCAGATCCGCATCTTGCCCTTACCGGAAGCACTTACCACCCGCCGCGAATCAGGTGTGAAACGAACGACCGAAACGCGTTCGCTATGCCCCGAGATCGTCTTGATCGAATCACCTCGATCTGTCCACAGTCGAATTGTGCCGTCATCACTGCCCGTCGCCACCATGCTGCCGTCTGCATTAAACGTAATGTCATTCACGCCTTTGCGATGGCCGATCAAATTGGTCAGCAGCGGCGGTCTCGACCAGACGAACAAAACCAGCAACGCAACCACGAAGGCCACCAGCAACACAATCAACTTCCATCGACTCGCCGTGGCATCCGGGGTACGCGGTCGATCGGCTGTTTTTGAATCGGCCATCTTCTTAAAATTCTCCTACCACTTCGCCATCGCCACTGGTGAAAAGACGGTAAATAATCTGCTTATCCAGTGACTCAGAAAGACTCCGGGCCGAACCATCCGACAACAGCACATTCGCGGTCTGAGGATGCATGCTCCGTGGTCCCGCGTTGCTTTCTTCGGTATTCTGGAACGAACACGGCAACTGATTTGGCAAAGGATTGCAGTAAGGAATCCAGTCGTGCGATGGATCACCATTGACGCCCTGACATTCCCGATCGCAATCCAGACCAACACTGGACGCTCCTGGTGCCGGAAAAGCCCATGTTCCGCGATTGTCGCGAGCCGACGGTTCCGCTCGCACTTCCGCCACACAGACCGTGTTCGACAGTCCGTCGGAAATGTTCGCCATCCGCAAACCGACGTTCTGCCCCATCACACCCCGACTTTTTGAATCCTGCCAGAAACGCACACCCCAACTGGCACTCCCAAAGTTCGCCGCATAATTACTGCGTGAATACAGAGCCCCAAATAGAGGCTCGAAGGCCACACCGGTGCCCGTATCAGTCGGACACCGATAGGCCGAAACAACGGTCGAAGTCGCCAATAAATTTGTGACGTTGGTTGAATCAATCGTCGAGTCAAATTGCTGATACAAATTCGCCTGTTCAATCAGCGGCAGAATTGCAACCGCCCACGTCGAACGCGGTTGATCCCGACCATTGTCGGTAAACCCCACAGGCCGAATACAGGCCGGCGGAAAAGTTCTGTGAATGTCGTGATAGTTGTGCAACGCCAGCCCGATTTGTTTCAGGTTATTCAGACACTGAGTTCTGCGAGCCGCCTCACGCGCCATCTGCACCGCTGGCAAAATCAAGGCCATCAAAATTGAAATCACCGCGATCACCACCAGCAACTCCACCAGCGTAAACCCCCGGTGGCAGCGATGTTCTTTGGAGGATTCATTCACAGTAGCCAGCCTCTCATCAAAAAACTTCCAAACACAGCCTGAATCTGTGGTGAACTTATGCTTTCCGCAGTATTGCGACGACCGACAGCCCGAATGGCGGTGAAACCATTCGCTCCACTCGCTTCATCAACGGAATCAGACGATTCATCACTCCAAACTGCGTTGCCCCGTGAATCGTGCGTTTCAAAAAGCGGTAATGCCACCACCAACCGACCGCTCCCAGCAGATTAAAATATCGCAGATGTACGACTGTAAAACCTGTTTGCAAGACGACCTTCCCGAATGAATATTTCGTATATCGTCGAAAGTGTCCATCCAATCGATCGTCTTCGCAGGTGGCCAGGTCCAGCAGCGTAAACATCATTTCCGGTCGATCCTGAAACCGCTGTTGCGCCGCCAGCAGCACATCTTCTTCCACGTCCAGACTTTGAATGACTGAACAGTCCGGAAGTCGCTCCAGAATACCGCCGACACCGCAACCGATCTCCAACAGTCGGTCTCCCACAAATTCCCGAAACTGATCGAACTGCCAATCCAGATAGGCTCCATTAATCTCATCAAAATCAGTATACCGGTGCAGTCGAACGTCGGTGTCACGCTGCAGCGCCAACAACTCCGGCGAATCGACCGATGCCGTGTTCTGAACAGCATTGCAATTCAGATTTGTGTCAAACCCTGTCAAAGGGACGGCCCTCAAATTGACACCCGCGTTCGACGCAGATACGAAAGCACACTGAGAAAAAAACTGCCAAACACAGTTTGCACACCAATGCTGGTCAGGATGACGGATGGAATGACCTGACGTACCGAGATCTCGCGTGGAAGTTCGCCGTAGCCACGACTGTGCCAATACCATGTCGCATGTCCCAGCAGGATCACTCCCACGAGTATTAGAATTCCGCCAGCGACGACACCATATTCCATCGGCAACCGCTCACTCCAGCGATCCAGAAAGGCGTTGCGAGGATGCGACCCCATGATTGTGCCGAGAGCGCGGGTAAACGTACCAGCCAACAATATATGATATCCCACCAACACCATGGCTCCCGCTGCCAGCATCGTATTCACGCTCAAGCCAATCTGCCCCGTCGGTCCCATGCGAAACGTCCCGGCGGAGACCAGCAACAGCATTAACCCGATGCCCACGAACGACAATGTCAAACCGGGAATCACAAACAACCAGCGCGGACAAAAGATCAGCATAAAGCGCAGATGCCGCCAGCCGTCTCGCCAACTTCGTAAATGGGGTGGTCGCGACCGCCCATCAGGTCGAAGGACGGTTGGGATTTCCGCAATCTTCAACCCATTCAGAGTCGACTTGATGACCATTTCACTGGCAAATTCCATACCCGGCGTCGATAGTCCCATCCTGTTGTAAGCCTCTTTGGTGAAGCCCCGTAAACCGCAATGAAAATCACCGGCCGGACACTGAAAGAAGAGCTTTCCGATCCCACTTAAAACAGGATTGCCGATCCAGCGATGTTTCCACGGCATGGCACCCGGTTCGATGCCACCCAGAAACCGATTCCCCATGACCAGGTCATAGCCTTCGCGGAGCTTCTCGACGAATCGGGGAACATGGCCAAAGTTGTAGCTGGCGTCCGAATCGGCCATCACAATGTACTCGCCGGAAGCCGCCGCAATGCCGCCCATCAAAGCATTGCCATAACCCTTCTCAGCAACCTGCACCACTCGAGCCCCCAGCGAAACGGCAATCGCCTGCGAACCATCCGTGCTGCCGTTGTCCGCAATCACCACTTCGCCCGCGATGCCGCTGCTCTGAAACGCGGCCATCGCTTCCTGGATGCAAGTGGCGAGTGTCTCTGCTTCGTTCAGGCAGGGCATAACCACAGAGATTTCAACCACACTTTTCATTTGCTGATCGACGACTGATCTCGTAATACAAATCTCCATGCCCACCCCGCGATGTATTGAACGCCAATGTATTCATCACTCACCCGCAACTTATTGTTCATACGCCAGGAAAAAATTCTACATCCGTTTTCATCATGGCGGTCAGCCAATTAATTAGCCTTAAACTCAAGTGCCCATCCGCTCCTTCCGCCTACGGCTTAGCCAAAAACCCAAAGCCGCGAGCAAGACACCAATATTTATAATCAAAAACCACGAAACAGGTTCCCTTTGCGCCTTGTGTGCCAAGCTTTCTCCAGTTTCCGTCAACCCAAACGCGGAGAGTGTAAACTCATTATCTGGAACCTCCGATTGAACAAAATCTACCAAGGTGTATTCGAACCGCTCGCCACCGCCCATCAGCACTTCATCTGCTGTGCCTTGATTCTCGACGGCATGTTTTGGTAGTCGCAATTGAGTGTCCTTGAACGGAAACTCTTCGTATTCAATTGTTCCATCAAACGCCAATCGCAAATCCTGTTTCTTGGGCGACGGTAATTCAATATGATAACGTAAAACGGCCCAAGAGTTTCCAGGGTCCAACGTCATTGTGCCCTCTCGGTATGTGCCGTCCGACGGGTGTTTATCCTGAAACGCGACAAAGACGCCATCGACTGCATTCGACAGTTCCGATATTTGAAATGATGGAGACTTGCAAATCTCTGCCAATGCACTTTGGTATATACTGAACGGACCGTAAATCAAGGGATCGACCTGCCAAGTCCCATCTTCCAGCAAATCCTCGGTATCCCACAGCGTTAACGTTGGATCTGAATACTTTTTTATGAGTGCATAGCGATTCGCGGCACCCACCGCTCCTTGCACTTCGAACGCATTTTTAGCATTTCGCGCGTTTGCGTATGACGATTGTCTGCCATCCTCGGCCCAAGTGGTGATACCTTCAATGCGACGCTGGAGGATACCGTTAAATGCGCAACTGGAATCGACCGTGTAATGCAGTTTCTGATCACCATCGGTGAGCACATACACCTTGAGTTGAACTTTACTCCGTGAGTGTAGAAGCAGATCACTCATTTTGTGCCATCCTACAGGAGCCTCGTTCCTAAATCGTTCCCGTAGATCCTCGTCAGCTGCCAGCACTCGACAAACGGACGCATGGTTGAGTGCAACCACCATTGTCAACAAGAGAACTTTCCACAAGCTCACACAGAAATTGTGCAAACACGTTCCAGTCACTCGCTGCCGTAGCGCCGATGCACAGTGAGCTCCGGGTGTCCGACTCATGCCAGAAACCCCTCGTATTCGCATGACAATGGAGTCGTTTTCAACTGGTTCTGTTCCGTCATGGGGGGTGAAGAAATACATTCGGTCGCGAAGTGCTTGATCCCGACAAAGATTTTGGTGAGGATCCAGACAGTGTCCGTGAGGATTCGACCATCTGCACAATCTAAATTCCAGACCGCGCCACAGCCGTAACGCGATCCTCGGAACAAAATCTAGCACATCGACCTCCGTACATTCCAAACGCAACCGCGTTTCGCTATTTGATCATCGCTTCGTAAACGGAAAATGAAGGTGCAGTGACTTCTTGAAATCTCCCATCGAACAACTGAAGTCGTCAAATTGCTCAATCGCTAGCGTACACTCCGAAGGGACTTGGACGAAGCCGAGTCGGAAGACTCTGCAATTGTCCGACTCAGACTCCATTCCCTGTTCGCCTGCGGAATTATCACTTACACTCACAGCTTCCAGATTTACCAACACACCCACACTTCGCGCCTGTAGAATCTAGACCACGGCATAGACCGCCGGAACAGCCTGCAGGCTGTCCAGAGCATCCGTTGTCAGAACAAACTGCTTCCGCACGTTGCGCAGTAGCGATAATAATTCCGGAAGTGATCAATGCACCTCCAACAAAAAAGCACAGATTTTGCACTAGGTAGCGGGTAATTTTCTTCTTCATGTTTTCTTCTCCAAACAAATCCGATTCCAACAAAAAAAGGCGGATCATCACGCTGACAACCCACACCGTTGGCCTCACCGCGAAGGGGCTGCAAACATCACTTCGACAGGCACTTCAACGACCTGATCGGAGCCGTCAAGCCAGATATGAATCTTTAGAGATTGCTGCCCGACATCATCGGTCGCCGAGGTAAGTTCCCCTGCCACCGTAACTCTTCCATTCGCCTTAACCACTTGGCCGGTCAGCGGCACAGTGAGACAACCACAGGACGTTCGTCCCTCAACAATCGTTAGGTCGCGACCGCTAAACTTACGCAACACCAACTGAAACTCGCGAATCGAGCCCGGCACAACGCCGTAGAGCCGAACCGGAGATGGAGCAACCAAGAAAACATCTCCACGGACAAACACGGAAACCGCCGTGTCCAACGAACCATAGGAAACAGCCACACCGGCGACGACAACAACGGGCAACAGCAACCCCAGCAGTATTGGAAATAGAAACCGCCACCGAGTGGCCTTTTTTACCGGCAATTCATGTGGAGTTAAATCGGCATCTGTTGACAAATGGCTCAAAGGCATGGAAGACCCTTTTTTCAAATCGCCAGATCTGTACTCTCGGAATCAATCGCACAATCGACGGTCGTGAAGACGGTCGTGAAGACGGTCGTGAAGACGGTCGTGAAGACGGTCGTGAAGACGGTCGTGAAGACGGTCGTGAAGACGGTCGTGAAGACGGTCGTGAAGACGGTCGTGAAGACGGTCGTGAAGACGGTCGTGAAGACGGTCGTGAAGACGGTCGTGAAGACGGTCGTGAAGACGGTCGATTCCTTCGAATCGAATACTATGCTCACCGAATTGTTTTTGCAATCTTCGTTTCGTTTTTTTCCAAATATATTTTCCCACCCATTGATATTCGCATGCAAGTTTGATTTTGTTAATCATTGTGATACTGCAACTGTTGCACAAGGTGATACCACGAGTCGTGGTTGAACCTTATGACAACTGGACTAATGAATTGTTCAGTGGCCCTGCGATAGGGTGGTACTGAATTTCTCTACACGAATCTTTCCGAGGCCTAGCAAGTGCCAGCCATCAATCGACCGACTTATGACCGTGGCTGGGTATTGATCGCAGTAATTCTACTACTGCATGTTCTGTTGCTCGGATACTCGGCCGTGCGACATACTCCTGTAGTGGATGAAGTGGGACATTTGCCGGCCGGCCTCAGTCACTGGGGGTTGCAGCGGTTTGATCTTTACAACGTCAATCCGCCGATTGTACGTATAGTGGCAACCTTGCCGCTACATCTGATGGATGTGCCGATTGGCTTCGCTGGATACCAGGTGCTTCCAGAGCATCGCACAGAGTTCATGATCGGAAGTGAATGGATAGCGACTCATCCGACTTCGTTTCTGCGGGACTTCACGATCGCTCGCTGCGTCTGTATTCCGTTCTGCCTGCTGGGGGCGGTGACGTGTTTTCTGTGGGCTCGTGAATTGTATGGTTCGCGTGCCGGGCTGACGGCTTTGTGCCTGTGGTGTTTCAGCCCAAACATTCTCGCTCACGGATCATTGATCACGCCAGACGCGGGCGCGACGGCGATTGGCGTCACGGCATGTTACGTGTTTCGAAAGTGGCTGGCTCATCGTACGTTCGGCTGGGCGGCGTTCTCTGGGTTGATGCTGGGATTGACGTTGCTGACGAAGTTCACGTGGTTGTTTCTGCTGGGACTGTGGCCGCTGTGCTGGCTGGTGAAACGATTGGTTTTTGAGACTGTCCGTGTCAATGAGCGGCAAGGCGTTAGCCGCCGGTGTTTCACCGGAAGCGTCAGTGATTCACCCGCGGCTAGCGCCTTGCGGCTCACGGGTTTTACGCGACGCTGGCGAGATGATTTGGGGCATATCGTCCTGATCATGACGGTCGCATTTTGGGTACTCAACAGCGGCTATCTGTTTGAAGACAGTTTTCAACGGCTTGGAGATTTTCAGTTCTTTAGCCAGTCACTTTCGGGGCGTGAGCCCGGCAACTATCTTCCCGATGGGGCCAACCGATTTCGAGGGACTCTGCTGGGGCAAATTCCAATGCCGGTGCCGCGCAATTTCCTGCAGGGCATTGATCATATCAAGTACGAATACGAAATGGGCTATCCGTCGTATTTGCGTGGTGTCAAACGGTATGGCGGTTGGTGGTATTATTATTTATACGCGATGCTGGTGAAAATGCCGGTGGGGACGCTAATGTTGATTGGGATTGCGGTGGGGCAGGTTATTTTTTACCACAGAGGGCACAGAGTTTACGGAGGAAATACGGAGGGGAAGAACAAGGGCGAAGGTGAGCCGTATGGTGTCAGGCGATCGGTGGGTGGATCGAGCAAATCGGCAATTGCACAGGAGCGGGAAGCAATGTACCGGGAAGCTGACGCATCCCGCTCGCCAATTGTCTCTACTTTATTTGAAACGGTCTACCTGCTGGCTCCGGCGATTAGTATCCTGTGGCTGGTGAGTTCACAAACGGGGTTCAATCATCACCTGCGATATGTGCTGCCAGCGTTTCCGTTTTTGTTTATCTTCGCGAGTCGTACTGCACTGTTATTGGAATCTCGCATTCTTGCAGTGCGAGCGATTCCAATCATCTGTGTCGCGTGGATGATCATCAGTAATCTCAGCGTCTATCCACACAGCTTGTCGTACTTCAATGAATTCGCAGGTGGTCCTATCAACGGATGGAAGCATCTGGATTACAGCAACATCGACTGGGGTCAGGATATGATCCTAGTGAAGGAATGGGTCGAGCAGCATCCAGACGCCAAACCTCTCTACATTCTGCAAACCGGTTACGTGTCGCCTCAGCAAATGGGGATTCTGGTCAATACGCTCGATTTCACGACTCAGCCATCCCCGGTTGGCAAGGCTCTGGTCCGCGATTTCGCTCCCGGCTGGTACATCATCGGACTGACACGATTGGTCGATCCTCACGACGCATTTCACGAATTCCTCAAACGCGAACCAGACGATCTCATCGGCTATTCCATGCGGATTTATCACGTGCCCTGATACGTAGTCCGACTGTCCCAGTTTGCTTTCAAACGCTGATTTGGGACGATTGAGCCGCTGGCGCTAGCCGCGTTAGGTCCAATGGATCTGAATCTCGGTTGGTGCCTGCGGCTCAACTTAGAACCGAAAAAACAAAAAACAGTCGCCTTCGGTCAGCCGTTAAACTGATAAACGACTGTTTTGATGCTTACACTACTGTTTTAGTCCAAATTCTCCGCGAACTTTAACTTCAACTGGACGATCAGCATGCTCCGCTCCGAACTTATTCATCCTAAGATTTCAGAAGTTCTGGCTCGAGCCGGACATAGTTCCAAAGTGCTGATCGCGGATGGCAACTATCCGGCTGCAACAGCGATTGGTCCAAAGGCTGAACTCGTCAGCTTGAATCTGGCACCAGGACTGGTGTCAGTTTCTCAGGTGCTGAGAGTGCTGCTGGCTGCTGTTCCAATCGAAGCCGTCAATACAATGGGAATGCCGGAAGATGATCCGTATCGGTTGCCGCATGATCCGCCAGTCTGGAACGAATACCGCAGTATTCTCGCCAACGCTGGCATGAAGATTGAACTGCAACCAATTTCGCGGTGGGAGTTTTACGACGCAGTGGATTCACGTGATCATGTGCTGACGATTCAAACGGGCGACCAGAATCTGTGGGCGAATTTGCTGCTGACAGTTGGAGTTCGCAAAGCGGGCGAATAGGGGTTCATCAAATGATCATCGGGATTGGTACAGACATCATTGAAATAGAGCGAATTCGGCACATGATCGAACGTCATGGTGATCATTTTCTGAATCGCTGTTTCACGCCCAGCGAGATCGAATATGCCAGCCGGCATCGCGATTCGGCAGTTCGATATGCCGGTCGCTGGGCCGCCAAAGAAGCTGTTGTTAAAGTTCTAGGCACTGGTTTCGTGCAGGGGATCACATTTCACGACATAGAAGTCGTTTCGCTGCACACTGGACAGCCGACGGTGAAGCTGTCGGGCGAGGCGCTGCAAATAAGTCAGCAGCTAAAGATTGTAGAAATCAAACTTACGATCTCGCACGCCCGAGAATATGCCACAGCGACAGCGATCGGAGTTTCTGATCAGGCGTCGCAGGCTTGATCCGGCGCTGGGACGTCGGTGAATTTCTTTGTCGAGGTTGCAACTGTGGAGTTCGTGGACTACACAATCCGATGATCAAATACATCCTACATGTTTGAGCCATTTGAATGTCGCCAACTTTCGATCCATATTCGTCTCAGCCAGCAACAGGGATGCCTAAATCCGAAACATCAGATCCGGATGTTGCAGTCGCAGTTCCTTCACATCTCGTAAAGGCAATCCTGTCAACATGCCTGTGTTTTGTTCCGCTGGGGATCGTGGCAATCGTATTTGCAGCGCAGGTGAATGTGCGACTTGAATATGGTGATCAGGCAGGAGCGATCAAGGCGTCCCGGCAGGCCAGCTTCTATGGGAATCTCAGCATCTGGCTGGGTGTGTTATCTTACGTCATGATGTTAGTCATGGTCGCTTTGGCTTTGCTCGCCGGGAGCAATGCGAAAACCGGATGAATCTGCGCCGACCCATTACTCAACGATTTTTGAGACGATGTGGGTTCTGCATCGTGATCCTGGCACTTGCAGTTTTCAGCTACGTGCTTTCACGTGCGAATCCGTCCGGTGAATGGCAGGCGTTTTTTCCAAAGTGTATTTTCTTCCTCACGACCGGCCTGCACTGCCCAGGCTGCGGATGCACGCGAGCTATTCATTATCTGCTGAACGGTCGCATACTTCTGGCATTGCAACACAACGCGATGTTCGTCATTGTCCTGCCCTGGATAGTGTTGGAGGCGATCCGGGGCTGTTTTTGGTTTCTCGAAATTTCCCTCCCGCGAATTATGATGCGGCGTTTTAGACTTCGAGCTTGGCAGGCCGTGGCAATTGGTGTCGCAATCCTGGCGTTTTGGATTGTGCGAAACCTGCCTTATGCACCGTTCGAGTTACTGGCTCCACCCAGGTTCGACTCGTTGCCGTAGAGTTTTCCACGAGAGGCTCTTGGCGTTACTCAATCATAATGCTGTTGAAATCCATTTCGTCAAATTCAGCTTCGGGACCTGGTTGGTTCGAGACAGCCTGAACCTGGCGTTCCGGAGGGGCATCGAGTGGTCGCAGTGGGTCGCTGTTTCGTGATGACATCCGCACTGCCATTCCAGAAACTCTCTTTTCCGGCGGCGACTGGTTCGTTTTCTGTGGAGCTGTTGCAGAAGCCACAACGTTTGGGGGTGAAGTTGCAGCTTTGGTTGGCAATTCTGTGTCAACCGCTGGGGTCGCCGGAATTGAGGCTGGTGGCTTCGTGTTGCCCCTTGCTGATTTGAATTGAACGGATGCGGTGCCTCGCTTTGACTTACCAGTTGCTTTTTCAAGTACTTTGGCAGCGTTTGAATCTTCTGTCGAAAGCGAAGTGGGAACGTCGAGAGTTGCGATAGGGGCAGACGAATCAGCCGGTACATCGCTTGGTGAAGTTTCGCTTGTCGGTTGAACAGCAGGTCCGGTCTGTACAACGTCTGCTGCCAACGTAAAGCCATCGCTGTCCGAGATCTCTGCCTGTTCCACAGTAGAGTTTGTTGAAACAATCTCGGAATGCGGTTTTTTAGCTTCGCTGGCAACAGTGATTGTGGATTGTGGCAAGGTGGCAAGCCACTCAATTGACGGCCATGCAAATGGTCGAAATTGTTGCACAGCACCGGTCTGCTCTGAGTAGAGAATCGCAGTATCAGCACCAATGTTCGCTGCATTTGGACTGCTGATCAAGCTGGTCGAATCCTGAGAATTCATTGTCAGCGCGATGCGTGTGTCGCATTCACGCAGCAAAGAGTGTGACAGACACAGCAAGGCAGTTTCAAATGTATCCGCCCACATCATGACATGGATGCCGACACGCGGTCCCTGACGCAGAAGATCTCCAAATCTCGGAACCGCAGGAGTTGATTTAGATGACTCATTCCCTCCAGTTTCGTAGTCTCGTCGCAGAGAGGGAAATTGGCCGACATTTCTGACTGCCAAAACAATTTCTGGGGCGTCTTTGGCAGCGCGATTCTTTTCTCGGACATTCATTTCCTCGACAAGCTCCGCAATCACGGCGTCTACCCCTGCTGCCGATCGAATTGCAAATCGTGGAGTCACGGCGTCTGAGAACGCCGCCGCGAATTTTCGTAATGATTCCTGCTTTATCCCATCGTGAACAAGAATAACTTTGGGTGCCTGAGCGTGCCCCGACGCTCGACCGGCACACAGGCTGAGAATTGCAGATGCGAAGATGCCGTCAGCGAGATCATCGTTATGACCGACAATCAAAGTGTTTTGTCCGCGTGTTCTCAAGAGCTTATGGCTCATCGCGGCGTTGCTACTCGATTCGCCGATCCAGACTGAAACTCCATCAGTATGTGATTCGACAGACTCATGCGCCAGCTTTTCGTTCAGTGGAGCACAATGTTCAATCGCTGGGGCTGTTGCCGGAGTTGCAGGTTCTGGTATTGATGATTGATCAATGACATCATTCTTAACGTCGCTGTTTTCTTCGACTGCCGCCTCGTCAATGACTGCTTCACCGACTGGCACTGCTTCGCCGGCTGCCTCTGAAGGGGGCGGCGTTTCAACGACCGGAAATTCTTCGCCTGTGGTGGTCACGTTCGAATGATCACGTACTTCGCCGTGTGCTACTGGAATCGCAGCGATACCCTGAGGCATCGCTTCCGATTCAGTAACAGACAATTCGAATAGCGAATTGTCGAAGACGGGGTTGTCAATCGTTGCTGGTTCAATGGGAGAACTACTTGCGACAATCGGCCTTTCAAGAGAATGCGATTCTTCAGGAACTTCAGCTATCGTCTCCGTCACTGCTTCGGGACTATTTGATGCGGCGGCACCATTTGATGATTCGACAGGCGGCTCAGTCGTACTTGGTTGCTCAAGCAGAGTCAGCGTTACAATTGCCGCATCCTTGACCAGTGCTATTGGCTGCAATTTTTCGCCGACTGCAGAGACAACAGTTTTGTATTCTTCCAGATTTGGCGATTGAATTGCAGTAAATTGCACGAGCTCGTTAGTTTCCTTGGGATTGATTGCGGCCAGTGAGCTTCCCGTCTGAACTGCACCATTCTTCACTTGGAACAGAGTGCAGTTTTTTTGCAGAGTTTTGGTTTTGAATGGTCTTGGCAGAGCCTGTTCCGATGACCACATCACGATCACATGTACTCCGCAGAGAGCGCCACCATTCAGAATACTGGTCAATGAACGCGATGCATCTTCGGTGAAATCCTTTGGAAAACCAGCAATCACAACAAAGTGGTAAGGCTCTTTGCTGTCTGCTGACATCACGTTGTGTTCATCAAGTGAATTTGCACCACTGTCAAGGAATGCTTTCAGGACTCGGTCCATACGTTCACCGACTCTTCGCAGACTCATTTCGATTTGCGATGAATCGGACCAAACTTGTCCGTCGATCAGTTGCTCATTGTATTTCGCCAGTTGCGTCAAACCTGAAAAACTTTGTTCAGGAGACAATGGATCAATGAGCGTAAATTGTAATTGTCCCGGTGTAATACTTGTTAAGAGTCGCAATGCCATTGCCCGGACGAAGTTGAGGGCAGGTTCCCGGCCATTTGCATTATGTTCAATCGCCATGGATGCGTCGCGAGGAAAGTTGAGCAATCCTGGAAGCTGGATGTTCAATACAGACTCGAGTTTGCCGTCCATGGTTTCCGGCGCAACGGGCATCGTCAAAGAAAGATCACCTGCCGTCAACGTCGCAGGTAACGACGATGGTGTCGTCCAACCTTGTGAGCAAAGCTGTTTCCATGCAGGAAACTGGGTCGCTCTGGCAGCACTGATGCGTGCAACTTCGGAGGCGACCATTACATTTGCTTTCCACCGTGATAGCGATTTCGCTGCTTCAGTGGAAAGTTGATCATGCTTTGTCTGAACATCTTGCGCGAGCTTACTGAAGGCCTGTTCCAGCGAAGCCGCAGCCTGATTCTGAATGCGGTTCAATTCCTTATTACGCCACTTCTCAACAGAAGAATTCGCCTCTCCGGATTCTGATTTAAGTTCTAAAAACTGATCTTCAAATTGTGCTAAGTACTGATCGATTCGTTCGGCATGCTGGCTGACCATCGCGTTCATTTGTTCATCAGCGGCTGCGTATAATTGAGCCTCTCGTTGATGGTCGTACTTCTTCAAGGCCGGCATTGGAGCAATAGGAATCTCCTGCGGGACGCTTTTCAGTGGAGCCATGGGCGGTGCTGAGGTCTCAATCGGAGTGATGGATTCCGGATCGCTGTTGTTCGTCTTCAGTTCCGCCACTGCATCGGCATTTGGCGTGTCCAACAGCATTTCCTGCGCGGCCTGCTTTACGCCTCGACTGGCAAGTTTACGCAACACAAATCCGACGACGACGGCAAGAGCCATGCCTATGCCGCATGAGATTCCGAGCCATATTAAATCTGCCTCAGAAAGATCAAAGTTCATCAAACTGCCGAGATCAATTTTTGAAACGGCTGATACCACCGTTCCTGCGCAGAAAAGTAGAAAGCCCAGGATCAATAAAGGTAAGCCACGTCCCCCAATTGCTGGCTTCTTTGCATTGAAGTTTTCGGTTGCGGTCAGAGCAAGATTGACACGGTGGGTAGTTGTCGCAGTTCCAGATTCTTCGGATGTCAATTCAGCATTGGCATCGGGCAAAGAACTCAATTCCGTCAATGGCGATTCGAATGTCTCCTGAATTGCATCGCCACCTTGCGGTTCCAGCTCCCAGCCTTGCGCATTGATTTCCAGATGCTGCGCGGATGCTGCGGGGTTAGTGATCTTGCTCTCCGACTCTTCCAGGTCGAACTCCGGCAGATCATTGATGACTTCGTTTGTTAATACGTCCTGTGGTCCTGTGTCCAGAAGTGAGTTGGCGAAGTCTTCAGTAACGCGAAGTTCGCTGATTTTGGACCGAAGCTGTTGCTGGCAGTCAACGATATCTTGTTTCAACTGAACATTTAACGTTTTGATCTGCTCAGCCCGAGCCGCACGAGCGGCTTGATGTTGGTCGGCGTCTTGATTTGCAGTTTGCTCGCGAAGTTTTTTTGCCTCTGTTTCGACGCGATCGATTAGCCGCTGAGTCTTCGTATCCTGCGTGCTCTGGATTTCCGCCTTCGCGCGGGTGGCCTGATCGTCCAGTTGGGCGGTGAGTGATTGAATTCTTTGGATGGATTCACGAGCTTTGATACAGCCAGACTGCAATCGCTTCAGCTCGGAAATCTGTGTATCGAGAATCAGATCTTCCAGGTTCATGATCAGACTTTCACGGAAGTAAATTCTTTTTGCACTAATGGATTTCGATCCGCAAAACCGGCATCCTGCATCTACAGTACGTCGATTGTCGGAAGGATGTTCGCTTCAAAATTGATGGAAGCCTCAGGGAGACGACTTCACAGATTGGAATTCTGTACAATATCCCAAGAGATTGGCAGTGTTTTGCCTCAAAAATCCGGTTCCATCGGTGAAATTGAGGGGGACTGGCGAAACGAATCCTTTTATTCCGCCCTGCCCGCAATTTTTGAGCTTTTTGCTTCAATAGTTGAACAACTGCACTAGCTTGTAGACGTTGCCAGTTGCCTGATTCAACGCTCGCTGTACGATTCCTTTAGTGTTATTGGTAAGGCGGCGTCCTTTGACGGCACGTGCGACCATCTTGTGTGTCAACTGTTCGGTTGATGCTTCAACCAGGTCGTGGGCCTTGAGTTGCAACTCATGCATCAAGTCGGCGATTGGCTGTGGTCCAAAATTGCGTTCGTTTACTTCGGTCATTTGCGGAATCTATCTGATAGGGAACTAGGATGACCAGTGGCGCGGATCGACTTTCTCACTCCGAGAGGCCGCTTGTTGATGTGATCGTTGACGACTTCCCCAATAGCGGTGTTTTTAACATGGCGATGGATTCCGCCCTGCTTCAGTTGGCTGCTGATCGAGAGACCAGCGTTGTTCGCATCTATGAATGGTCCGAACCGACAGTCACACTGGGATATTTTCAAGTAGCCGAACTGGATACGCAAACTCCCTTTCCGGAATTACCGTCTGTACGGCGGTTAAGCGGCGGTGGTGCGATTCTGCATCACCACGAGATCACGTATTCTCTGGTCCTGCCGGCTTCACATTCGGCACGTCAAGATCCGTCCTCCGTGTATGAAGTCGTGCATCGCGCGATTATCTCGCTTTTTCAGGAAGTTGGCGCTGAATGTCAATTGCGCAGCGACTTCGATGCCGAAAACCCCGTGTTCTCAACTGCGCCAACTGGGGGAATCCCCGAGCCGTTTCTTTGTTTTCTGCGGAAGAACCCGAACGACGTCGTACACAAAACGGGCAATAAGGTTGTTGGCAGCGCGCAGCGTCGACGCAAGGGAGTTACCCTGCAACATGGTAGCATCATACTTAAGTCATCATTTTTAGCTCCGCAGGTGCCAGGGATTGTCAATCTTTCGGCTGACTTTAGCGTCAGTGCGTTCTGGAAAAAGTTGCCGCCGGTCATCGCTGCTGCAATTGGAGAATCCTGGAATTTTCGAGGTTTTTCAGCAGAGGAGAGATCTCTGGCGGCGGACATCGCCAAGGGACAAATTGAATCTGAGGCGAAAAAATTCTGAGTCGCGGCGGATAACGTCGGCAAAAAGTCGTTTTAACCTCAGTGGGTGATGTTGCTGAAAATTTGAAGTTCAAAGTTTTGTTGCCTTCCAGCCAGTGGATGCCTGCAACGAAATTGGATATGAATAAATCAGGCTTTTTTAGACAGTTTGTGTGCAGATTCAGATCACTCCAGTGATATCCTTAGTGATATGGATGATCCGGGGAGACCTTGACGGCGGCCGTTTGATTCGCCATCTTGCCGAGACTAAAATTTTGAATTGTGACCGTTGGATGGTAATTCATGCTGGTAGACTTTTGACGGATTGCTAGAGTCAGCAACTCTGTGCGAACAATTCCTGTCTGATTTCCCGAGATCCTGTTGTTCGCGTGTTCTGGGAGGGGTATCTAATACCTTCGGAGCTTGATTTATATGGTGTCAGCGGAACTCAAAGTTGTCGGCGGAAAACATGCCGGACAGGTGATTCCTTTGAATCGCCAAAAATTCCTGATTGGTCGCGAGCAGGATTGCCAGCTCCGTCCGAACAGTGAAATGGTCAGTCGCCATCACTGTGTTTTCAGTGTGGATGATTATTCTGTGCGACTAAGGGACCTTGGCAGCACCAATGGGACTTTGGTGAATGGCGAACGTATCAAGAAAGATGTCGTTCTTGTTGCTGGTGATCGAGTTGTGATTGGCAATCTTGAATTTGAATTGGTGATTCAGGCTGGTGTTGTTGCTGTAGAATCAGACAGTGCTGTTTTGTCTGCCATACCGATGCCAACGCCTTCGGCAAGCCATGAGGACACACAGTTTACGGATAAAACTGTTTACGAATTGCCAGCGATTTCGCCCGCAGCAGCTCAGGCTCCCATCGTTCCAGCAGCCGCTGCTGAAGCGCCTGTGGTTCCCGAGCCGGTTGCTCCGATGCCGGTAGCACCAGCAGGAGTGGCGAGCGATACAACGGTGATGAACATGCCTCAAGGGATGCCAGGACAGTATCCCTACCCTCAAATGATGCCACAAATGATGCCACAGATGGGATATCCTGGCGGCATGTATGGTGGATACCCATATCAACAGCCAATGATGCCGGGGTATGGCCAAGGCTATCCGCAGATGATGCCTCAAATGGGTTATCCGATGCAACAGGCCCCACAGCAAATGATGCCTGCTGCACCAGCGGCTGAGGCCGATGCACCCAAGGCGGCCGCTGAACCAAACGTTATTCTTCCAAATCCGGAGGATACGGGTGCAAAGGAAAATGAGCCCGCAAAAGGCAGTTCTGGTGCATCGAAGGGCGATACCGAGAAACCGACTGGTGCGGCCGACGCAATTATTAAGCAATATATGGGCCGTCGTTAACTTTCCGGGTTCTTCGACGTGGCATCTCGTTATTCACGGGCTTTGCGATCTGTTCGCTTGGCCCGTTTGCATTTGAAGGCTTCAAACCGGGAAATTCCCAATGGCAGATCCAAGTGACGTTCAGCGAAAATACAAAGAGTTCCTCGACCTACTGCCGCTGACGTTGGCACTAGCTGGGTTGCCCGCAAGTGATCACGGCAAATACTTTACGGCTGAACAGATTGAATCCCGCCTTTTCACACTCCGTCACGCATGGAAAGCCGCAAGGCAGGTGACGCGCGAGTGCATTCAGCCGAGTGCGTCGCAGGGGGCGAATGCAGTCGAGGGCGGCTAGCGCTGTATCTTAGACCGGCATCTTCTTTCTCAAGGAATGCCAACCTTTTTCAATCGCGGCAGGACTATATCACAGCCGGATCAACTTCGGCAAGCACTTTGAACTTGCCCGCCGTGATCTGTTAGAACTATCGACCGCGAATGCAAAAAAACGCGACTTCCGATAGTCTTGTTCGCGCAAGTGTCGAAGTGGAAATATTCCCACAATCGGAACCAAGTTCCCAGATTGTGCGTTTACATTTCGCCGTGCTCTCAGCATGATCTCCCAACTGGAACATTCGTTTCAGCCCCTACAAAACGAAGGAGTTCACAATGATCACGGCGACGCTTCAGTCCTATGTTCAGCGGCACTATCAAAATGCAAACCGAGTCAGACGCCGTAAGCTGCGTGCGGGGGGGGCATGTGGCCTGTTTGGAGCGACTTGAAGAACGAGTTTTGCTCACGGCAAATCCGGCAAACAACGAAATCAATGTCGGCGAACAATTGGCGTTGGCGACAGCTGCGGCGGTGGCCGCGCAAGAGGCATTCAACTCAGCCTTGACCAGCGGGCAAACAAGTCACGCAGGATTGCAATCAGATTTTGCAAACGCGGCTGCTACGCATCGGGCCACATTCGATGCCTCAATGCAAACCACAACAGAGACACTGCAAACGACGATCAGCGGCGTTAGTGCCACTTTCGACACCAACATGGCTGGTGTGCATGCCACAGCAACAACGAGTGATGCCGCGAATCAGCAGACATTGACCGATGGAGCGACCTTAGTTTCGGGAGCGTTCGATTCGAAAATATCAGCCCGCGATGCAGTTACGAATACCAAACTCGCTTCAGCGGCATCGACCTATGATGCTGCTATCGATGCGTTAACCGCGACCATGAACTCGGCCATCGCCGATCATATCGCAACTTTTGACGCCGCCATTTCGGATTCGAATGCGGAATTTGATGCCGGCATGTCAGCCGCGAATTCCGTTTATGACGATGCCGTGCAATCTGCATCAACGGGATTCACGTCTGCGGAAAGTGGCGCGTGGGCGGAATACCAGACAACGACCAGCACGAACGCCACGGGTTCAGCCGGGATCTACAACACCGCCGTTGCAAACGCGCAAGCTGACGTCGATGCCGCGATCGCCGCGAATCCTGATTCGATTTTCGACGCAGATTCGCTGGCCAACGACTCCTCCGTTCAAAGCCTGACGACGGCAGCAGATTCGGTGTTCGACAGTGCGATCGCTGGCGCGGGCTCGACATACGACACGCAACTGGCAACATTCACGGCGGAACACGAAACCAGCATTTCTGCCGCTCAGGCCAGCTACACGCAAACCATCAACGGCGCAGGCGACATTCGAACTGACTCATTCGAACTCGCGAACAGTGTTTATTCCACGTCCGCGCAGCTTGCTACGGACGCATATAACTCTACGATGGCCGGTGTTCAGGGTGACTATGTCGCCGCAGAACAAGCCGCCAACGACATCTTCAACACAAAAATTCAAGCGGCCAGCCAGATCTACACTGCCGCAATGGCGGGCGCTCAAACAGAATACGATGGTCAAGTGGCTGCAGCCGAGTTGGCGTTCAACGTCAGCATGGCACCCATCACACAGGCACATCTGGCCGCCGTTGCCGGGTTGCTGGCCACGTACCAAGCGGACTTGCAAAGTTCGCAGGCACAATATTCCACTGACATGGTGGGACCGAACGGAGCTCGCACGACAGCAGTGAATGGAGCCAATTCCGCATACGACACTGCTGTCGCTGGTTTTCAGCAAACGCAAAGCACAACAATGGCGGGAGCGTACACAGCGTTTGCCACCAGTGAACACGCTGCGGCCGAGGATTATTCCGACGCTGAATCCGCTTATATTTGGTCGATGATGTCGTCGATGGACCCGATGACAATGTCCATGTCAATGCCTGATGCTTCAATCTTGTACAACGCGGCAAAACAGTACGCGATTGACGTGGCCTTCGCCAACGTCGCCGTTGCCGGTGCCAGCGGACAGGCGAATGTCCAGTTCGTCACGAGTGAACGCGGTGCAGATACAACTCGCGATAGAGCCATCAATACGGCAGACAATACTCTGGCAGTCGCTGCCGCCGGATTCGGCAAAGATCAGGCTCTTCGCGATGTTGATTCCAAAGAAGAATATCTGCACGCTTTGGCTTGGGAGAACGCCACGTACATGGTTACGATGGCGGGGTTTCGAGCCATCGCAGAGATCGCCAAAGCCGGAGCAAAACAAACCTTCGACAAGGCCGCCAACGATGCCTCAACCGTCCAGGGAAAAGCGACAGCCGACGCAAATCATGGTCGCTCATTGGCAATGATCGATGCGGCCGTCGCCTTTGCAAACGGACAAATCGACGCCAGCCTCACGCAGACGAATTCGATGGCGGATGCCAATGAAGTCCTGACAAACGCCATGGCAAACGCAGACGCCGTCTATACAACGGCAGCGGCGGGAGCCGCCACTGTATTGGCCAAAGCCAGCTCCACTGCAGATCAAACATTCGCCATCGAAATGATCGGTGAACAGGTGACTTATGTGACTTCTATCATGAACGCCGCCGTGGCATGGACGGCAAGTACGACCTCTGCGATATCCGGGTCCACAATGACGGTTGGCATTTTCACGTCCGGCACTCAAGCGACGGCGACGACGTCTGTAGCGACAGCGTGGCAGGGATACATGAATGCGGCCGCGAATGCAGCGGCTGCCGCCGCGAGTGCCAGCATGAATGCGTGGGCTCTTTACGCGAACACCACAGTCGGAGCGGCAAAAATCGCGGCTG
>Ga0209702_10000649_pt1 | contig 73466 bp, 98 predicted proteins | sample FRY01_FD_187210 | JGI IMG/M metagenome (GOLD analysis project Ga0209702, IMG submission 187210) | Freshwater microbial communities from Lake Fryxell liftoff mats and glacier meltwater in Antarctica - FRY-01 (SPAdes) (version 2) | ecosystem: Environmental > Aquatic > Freshwater > Ice > Glacier... | reverse complement strand
TGATCCATTTGTAAATTTGATTAAAGAGGCTTCTGGAATTTCAAGAAATGAAACATTTTGGCAACGTATCGATGGCATTGAATTATTTGGCACTAACATAATTGACTGCATGAAAGACATTGGATCAAATTTATCATTTGATAAAGAAGAATATTTACAAACAATTGGAAAAGCAATTTTAATTTGGTGTCAATTATGAGAACTCTTTGACATTCACAACTACAGTTATTGGGCTTAATCCCAACGAAGATGCGATGTCCATTATTCAATCCTTGTTTTGATACAAATGAAAAAGAGATTTTCATTTGTATCAAAAATCACTTGGATTGTAAATTATTAGTTACTACAATTTCCGCCGCCACAGCAATTTTCTTCTTCGATGATTGCTTGAATGTTATGAATCTCAAGCAAGGCACGTATTCGTTTTCCGGCACGTGGATCACTTACTGCTGTTCCTTTTCCATTCCAATAAACTCGCTGACCAACTCTTAAACCAGAATCATCCGATACTCCCGGACCAAGTTCTAATAGATACGCCTGTGGAGCACCATCATCTGTTGTTCCTTCTGATAGGTACAAGCTGGTGTGTAACACTTCTTCAGCAGTTAAAACTTCTACAAGAATTTTGGAACCAAACGGGTGAACTGCTGCAATTTTAGGTGCCTTTGGTGAGGCTCCATTTGACAGGGTGATTTCTCCGCCAGTGGAAGTAATGATTTTCTTTGCCATTGCAAACTCCTTTTTATTTCTACTGCCGTATTGCAGTTTGGTTTATAATAGTGAAGTTCAAAAATTTTTATGTTGATTAATATAATAACGGAGAACAATAAGGGGGGACATGAATTTTTACGAACACTTAGGCATCCTGAGAACTGCCGATGCTGATGAAGTGAACTACCCCGCCGCTAAAGACGGCGTGGCTTCCGATCCAACCAATAGCCCAAATTTTATGGGTCTTACATCAGGGCAATCGGCTATTCCTCTCGTTCCGAGAGTTCTTAAACCTTCGTTATGTATATTTTTACTAGCATTCTCATCACGATCATGAGAAGCAAAGCAATTCCAGCAAGTCCATTCTTTCTCTTGTCCTAACTCTTTGTTCTGATAATTGCATTCAGAGCATAATTGCGACGAAGGAAACCAACGACTTACCTTGATTACTTCTCGACCATACCACTCTGCCTTATACATCAATTTTTGGACAAACGAGTGAAAACCACAATCTTGCAATTGTTTATGAAGTTTGCGTTCTTTCCATCTTGGTTCTTTTCGTTTGTCACCTAAATTCGCAAACATTCCTTTAACATCTAAGTCTTCTAAAATAATCACTTGGTTTTCGTTAATTATCTTAGAACTTACTTTATGCAAGAAATCTTCACGCACATTCTTACAATATAACTTCAATTTGTTGTATCGTAATTGTGCTTTCTTTCTACCTTCACTTCCTTTAACTTTTCGACTTACTTCTTTAGCTAAAAATCTTAGATGTTGCTTGTGTTCATGCTCAGGTAATGGGTTCTCATGTTTGCTTCCATCACTTCCAACAATCTTCGCAGCATTCAAATCATAACCAACAGTCTTGTTTAACCGAGGTAATTGGGCAATTTCTTTTTTAACTGTAATGCTAGCAAAATATTGTCCAGCTTTGTTCTTGCTAATGGTAGCAAATTGAATTTCACCTTCCAATACTCGGTGTTGAACAAAATTGACGCCTTCCAAAAACTTAGGAATAATCAGTTTGCCTTCAACAATCTTTACATTTTGCATAACTTTGAAAGATTGTTTTCCATGTTTGGACTTAAATCTTGGAAAACCTTTTTTGCCTTTAGTCTTTTGTTTCACTTTGCGAAAGAAATTATCATATCCAGTTTGTAATTGCTTGACTGCATATTGCAATGCTTGGCTTCCTACTTCTTTGAGCCAAGGCAATTCTTTCTTTAGTTTTGGGATTTCTATAGCATTACTGTAGTAATTTTGTGTTTCTTGACTTTCTTTGTAGACAGTAGTTCTTTGATCGAGGAAGTGATTGTATAGGTATCTTACACAACCGAAGTGCTTGTTAAGCAGGACTTCTTGTGTTGATGTTGGGTTCAATCTATATTTGTAAGAATACAAACTCACTTATCTTTATTCTCCTTGACGTACACTTGGATCATATCACGCAAGGCTTCGCTCATGGTCTTATAGTTCTCAACACAAGTTTGTTGGAACTTTTCAATGAGTGAATCAGGAATGCGTATGGTCAAATACTTATTATTGTTTTCTTTTTTCATATCCACATATTACATAGTGTTGTGGATACGATTTTTCTAAAACAAAAGCTGAATTTTATCCCATTTTTCGGGGTCTCTAATTGGGCAAGTGGAAACCAGATTAGATCAGCGTTAGATAGTGGGATGAGAGCCGCCACAATAGAAATTGCCTACAATCTAAAGAGGTTTGCCCTGTTTGGTCGTTCGCTTCGCTCGCTCCATACAGGGCAAACTTTTCTCATTCAGAGAAAAGTAGGGGTTTTCTCGCCGCCGTCGATAAAAAATTACCCCTCGGAGGGTAATCCGAGGGGTAACAGGTAACAGTAGTTGGGTGTCCGAAGACTGCCTTTCTACTAGGGTTAATTCAAGTCCAATTAGATTGCTAGACCTTTCTTGATGACGCTGTAAGCGACTGTTTGTGCGGCAGTTCCCTTGAATGTCAAGGTTGTAGTTGAAGAATCCATTGTCAAAGCACAAGCACAAGGCGTAGCTGCTGTAGCGTGTGAGTCTGTAGCGATGCAAACATAATCTGCGGCAACACCAGAAAGAACTGGAAGTTTCACAACTAAGTCTCCGCTACCGTCAAGTGTAACTTCGTCACATGCAACAACACGTGGACCAACTAATTTTTCAGCACCGATTGTCATGTGGGAAGATCCCTTGTTCTTGCCAGAGGCAGAACCAAGACCTTTTCCTGTAACTGATGTAGCTCCCATAATATGTTTCTCCTTGATTTAAATCAAATGTGAGTCAATTTCACAAATAGATATTCATCAAGTTGTTATCTTTGCGATTTTTGGTGCATGAAAAAATATAAATAACATAGATAAGATATGCTGTATGATTTTCAACACCAAATTCTAATTGGAACTGTTCTTGGTGGATCTTCTTTGGTGAAGCCCCCCAAGGGAAAGAATTATTATCTTTCTATGCGTGGAAAGAACGAAATGTGGTTAAATTATAAAATGGCTCAAATGCCAGATTTTTTTAAGTCTGGATCTGTTCACAAGTACGGAAATACTTTTCGTTGCAATTCTTCATGTTCTTCAATTCTTACTGATATCAAAGATGTTCTTTATGATGGAAACAAACGCAAGGTAGCGATGGAAGTTTTGGACAGTCTCAGAGACGTTGCTTTGGCAATATGGTTTCTTGATGGCGGCAGCAAAACTGGTCGTGGAAAGAAAAATGCTTACATAAACACGACGAAATTCGGAGAAGATGGCACAAAAATTGTAATGCAATATTTCAATGAGGTTGAAATGTCTTGCAATGTAAATCGTGACGGAAAAAGACTTAAAATTCTATTTGGCGTAGAATCAACTGTTTCTTTGTTTAAGGTGATAGCCCACCAATTTCCACCATTCATGTACAATCGTCTGTAATTAAAACAGCGTTCTTTGAATAGGTTTTTTAGGCTTATCAGGCATCATCGACGGCGTTGGAGTAGGTGGCTCTGGAACTGGAACTGGTTCTTTTTTTGGCTCTTCTTGTGTGGCGAATCCAAGACTTATCATTTTTTTAATCTCATTTAAGAAACTGAAAGCAACTTTTTGATAATTTCTAGGTCTGTTCCTTTTTGTCCATTCTAATTCCCTATCCCACTTATGGTGACGAGACGCATCAGTGATATAGACATATCTTGTCCCATTAATGTAGACTGTCACTGTACCGTCTTTGAAAAATGATCCAAAGAGGATTTTGCTGTTGTTGCTTTGTGATTCTAACCAATGTGCAAATTTCATAATGATTACATATCTATTTACGTCCTTGACAAAAGTTGGTAAATGATGCTCAGAATAATCGTTGTCTTTTTTGTTTTAGCCACTTCAGTTGCTTTGTGTGATGAACCAGACAAAGAACTTCATGAAAAATGTCTGTACCCGACAATCATGATAACGAGTAATGATCAAAAATCAATTGGTACTGGCGTTATTGTAAAATGCGTTAAAAAGAATGAACAGTATGAAAACTATGCTTTTACTTGTTCTCATGTTTTGGTTCCCGTTAATAAAATTCTCATTATATCTTTAAACTCAAAAATTTCTCCAGTAATTATTGATCCAATTAAAGAAAAATACGAAATGTTTGTAAGAATTGGAGTTTATGAAAATTGGTCAACTCTTGTTGGATATAAAGAATATCCATGTGAAGTTGTTGTAAACAATCAAGAAAAAGACATTGCATTGATTAAGTTTCGTACAAAAATACAGAGTTCCGTTGCAGATGTTGAAAAAAATCCTAAAGTCTATATCGGAAGTCACGTTTGTCGAGTTGGTTGTGGAATGAACGAACCATTCAGACTTGATTTCGGACAAATTACCTCATTGAAGGATTCAATTGGCACTGTCGTTAAAGGAACTTATCGTGTGAATGTTCCGACAATAATGGGAGATAGTGGCGGTCCTGTTTACAATGGAAATAAATTATTTGGGTTAGTACAATCTGTAAGATCTGTAAGATCTGTAAGATCTGTTCAGACATCGTCAGTTTCAATTCCTATCTCTCATATGGTTTATGTTGTTCCTATTAAAAATTTCTATGACTCAGAAAAAATCGTAGAACACTTGAAAGATTAGCCGTTGCAATGTTGTAAACAATATGAAAACATGGCAATCGAGGCGGCACAACCAACATTAAGCGAACGAACACTTCCATATTGTTTGATGAAAACCATATGGTCACACAATTTAATGATATCGTCTGTCAAACCAGTGCCTTCTTGACCAAAAGCCATGATTACATGTTTGTCTGGCCAAATAAAACTTTCCATCGGCACAGCTTGCGGCAAATTGTCTATACCAATGACAACAGAATCAGTTAAATCAAGTTCATCTGTAAATCGAACATGCTTCATGTTCGTATAAAGATGAGATCCAACTGTTCCACGCTTGTCATATTGTTTAGATCCATAGACAATGACTTCCTTGGCACAAAATGCGTTGCCGCTACGAATTACACTGCCAATGTTGAAGTCATGGAATTTGTTTGTGATCAAAACGCTGAAGTTGTTGCAGTGAGTGCGTAAGTCGGCACGCACGGCTTCCTCTGTCCAATATTTGTATCGATCATCTACGTTTCTTGGATCTTCTCTGACTTCCATTATGGTCTCCTTGATCGTCATTATACCAAATTTGCATGTTCTTGATCAAGTTTTTTTTGGCTGCATATATAGGATAGACATTTTTCACATTGGAGGTGAATATGAAACAGTTTACATTTCTGTTAGCCGCAGTTGCTTTAGGATTATCTGGATGTCAACCAGCACCAATTGTTATAAACAATCAAGGTGATAATGGACACGAACGTTGCCGTCCGCCAGTGATAATTGAAAGACCACTAGTGATAATTGAAAGACCACCAGTGATAATTCAAAGACCACCAGTGATAATTCAAAGACCACCAGTGATAATTCAAAGACCACCAGTGATAATTTGTAGTCCACATAGACATTGTGGTTGCTGTCCAACATGTCGTTCAAATGGATGGGTCACTGCAATTGGTATTGGAATTGGCATACAAATTGGTGGGCATCACCACTAAAGGAAAATCAATGAAAGATTTTATGCAATGGTTGTCTGAGAAAGGCAGCAGAACAGCGTTGGGAGTGTACCCTCCGGGATATGGGGTCGGACAATACCCACCGCTGTATTTTGCTCCAATCAGTGCAACTCATTTAAACTCGTTTGCTAAAATTCATGGAGATGTTCACAAAGATCTTCTTAGTGATCCAATTAAGAAAGAGTTCTCGAAGAACAAGAAAAGAAAGAAACAACCGCAAGTTAAATGAAATTAGATTTAGTTTATACATTCGTCGATAATACTGGTTGCTTTTGGATATAAAAAGGCTCACGATTTCTCGTGAGCCTTTTCAATGTTAGGCAACATTCTTAAGCTCTTTAAAGATCTCTGTGAGTGATCTTCCATCGGCTGCAATTTTCGGCTTTTTCATGAAGATTTGATGTTTAATGGCGTATCCTCGAAAGCGACTTTCATCGTTTAGAATAATCAAATATCGCATTATCAATGAATCCGTTGGAGGAAACTCTCCTCGTAACACCACACACAACCTTTCGATATGTTCGCCATCTCTGTATACGTTGGTGATGTTATTTCCGGGGAAGATCTGATAAACCATCCCAGATTTAGCACGAACGCTAACAAAACCGTCTTTCAGAAACTTTTGGAACTTGTCTTCACCAAGAACACGACAAAGAGTCTCTCTGGCACGCATCTCACGAATGTCTTTAGGTGTCAAAATTGGCTTGCGTGATGTAAGAATCACAGGAGCTTGACGAGATTGAATAATCTCACGCAAACGATCTTTGGGATCGACAATTAATTTTGTCAATGCACCGTAATGATAATTGTCTGACCACCAGTTTCGATACTTAATGCGAACTCCAGTAGCAGCCGATATATTATCCCAAGAACAGTTGTTTGTATTTGTTGAATCTTTGTAATTGTAAGATTTGTAGGTATTGCAATTACCGTATTCAACTTCAAATTCAACATTATTGTTCGAGAAACTTATGCCAGTAGCAGAAGCTGTCGTTGCACAATTAGAAGCTATCATTCTCCAATTAGAAGCTATCGTTGTACATAGACTGTATCCTGTGTCATATCCGACCATGTTAGCCTCCTGCGACAAGTTGTAGAGACAAAAAGATCACTTCCTCTGCCGTGGGATCAAATTCATCCATGACTTCAGAAGTAGCCTTTCCATTGACTCCGACACGATACGGAGTCAATCCTTTTTCGACCAGATCGACAAACAATTTCTTCGCCCCTTTGATATCTGCGAAGTTAGTGGAATCCCATGTAAGTCGTTCGTCACCCTTGAGTGGATGTAAAATTCGAAATATGTGATGTGATTTTGGCTTCAAATCACCATCTTCCAAAATTTGTATTCCATCAGGAATTTCTATTTTGGTTGCAAGGTTAGAACCCATTAAAAGGCTGATATCAATTGTTCTTGGCTCTGGAACAACCCATTGATGACTTGAATCAAGTCCGAGTGCATCGTGATCTTGAAGTTCGCCTTGAGCTTCAAGTGCATCGTGATATTTAACTTTTGTATCCGACATTATTCTTCTCCTCTTTCTCTGGCGGCAACGCTGAGCCATTGTTCCATCATTGGCTGATTTTCATACGGAACGCCATCTCTGCGAGCACTGTAAATTTGTTTTTCATGAGCATCACGCATCCTCTGCGTAATCGGAGTTTTGGAATAATTTGCCATACTGGTCAAAATTTTCTCCGAGATGGGAGTTATGTGTCTTCCTCGCTCAAATATTTGTCCATCCTCAATACGACGGCGATGTTCATGTTTGCAGTTCGGACAAACAATTTCTACCTCATGATTTAAAGACATGTTTAGTCGAATTGCAAAATATCCCTTGCATTCGCCGCAGTAAAACTCTTGTGAGATGCGACCCATAATTTCCTCTACTTTACAGAGAATTGGTTGAGTTTTGAAAACTCTTCAGAGGCATCGATTTTTTCGATGTGCAGAAGTGCGTCAATACATGGGTTGATTCGACGCTTCTTTTCACTTGCCTTTTTGAGAGACAGCTTTACGTGCAAAACAGCACAATTTTCCACATCGGCATAGTGCCATTCATTTGGAAGAGATGACAACATGTTTGTCCAAGCTTTATACCAAGTGGCAACCGGAATGGCAACTTTCATTTTTTTTGCATCGTCGTGAAAATGTACTTGTCCTTTCGATTCGTGATATCGAACCGATCCAACGACCTCTGGACCTGTTTCTTTCTCAATCCGTTGTGGGGCTATTGTTTCTCGTTCACCACCCATGATTTTCTCCAAATACCAATGATGCAAATGAACTTCCGTCTGAGCAAGTTTTCAGTGTAGTAAGACAAATTTGTGTTGTAAACCCAAGTGCCGAATTTTGTTTCGATTTTTTTTCATGTTGATTGGCATTCGTTGTTAGATATTTTCAGGAGAATCGGGGCAGTTTTGATTAACATTCAGTAGATACTGTGCTTGTAGGAGGCAAATAATGTCAGAACATCCAGAAGGTTCACCTTGGTTTTGGAAGATATTCGGTGGCACGGTCGTTGGAATGATCACATTGCTGTTGATCACTATTTTCGGAAATTTAAGGAACGAAATGAGTGATAACAAACATGAGTTGATGGCTCAAATAAATGAACTGCGTTCTGATATCAGACAAGACAGAGAGTCATTTGGAGGATTCAAGGAAAGATTAATTGCTCTTGAACAAGGTTATTCTAAAGACAAGATTCAAAGTTTTGATCAACTACTAATGGCTTTGCAACAATCACTTAATTCTCAAAAAGAAAAAATTGCGGCTTTGGAAGCAGGAATCACAGCAAACAAAGATGAGACGAAAGGAGTTCGTGAAGAACTCAAAGATCTGACAAAACAAATTCAAGAGGCACGTGAAAAAGTGGCATCTTTAACACCAGTCGTTTCAGAAGTTAAAAAAGAAAAGCAAACTCCACAGTAAATACTCAGATCCATAAAAATGAAGCCCAACTTAGTTGGGCTTCATTATACAAAACTATTTGTTCTTGTTTGTAGATGGCTGTCCATCTGTGACTCTTTGAAGAGCTTCCATGGCTTGACGACCAGAAGCACTTTGCAATGCTGCACTGGTGATTTCTTTGGCGTCTGTTCGAGCCGTTTCCAATTGCCTGTGCAGATCTGAAATTTGTGTTTGTAGGTTGTTGATTGTGTCATCTAAAGCTGAAACTTTAGTAGCATTCAAAATTCGTTCGGATTCGACATCTTTCTTCAACATTACCACTTCATGCTCACAGTCTTTCTTGACTCTGTTGACAGCAATCGCTTCAGCCTTGGCAATATCTGATTTAAGCTTATCGTCAAAACCCGCAACTTGATCTTTCAACACAAGAACTTCTTTTTCTTGATTTACAAGAATTTCTTCTCTTGTCTTCCATTGTTTTTCAAGGTCTTCTTGTCGAATTAATTCTGCTCTTCGTCTTGTGGTGATTTCGACATTGTATTCTTCTTGAGATCTTTTTTTCTTTTGAGCGATGTCATATCCATGTTCTTCTTCTTCACGTTGCCATCTTTTGGTACGTTCTTCTTCATCGTCTTCTAATTGTGACTTACGTTCCAAAGATCTTTTGTTCCAATCAGTTTCTTCCTGTTCACAATTTTCTCTCATTTCTTCGAGAGACAAGGCTTCTGCGTCAATGCCATATAATTCGTTAAGTTCATTTTGCTTAATAACGATTGCATCTTCCACATTCTTCATTTGTTCCAATTTGATGCTGATCTGAGCACTTAGCCCGGCTAATGTTCCTTGCAAAGTGTTTTGAAGAGCACCGATTTCTTCAATGACAGTTTGTGGCTTTAATATGGAAACCATATCAAGAACCTTTTCTGATTGCTTTTTTGTCTTTTTTGTTGTAGTAGCCATGTTTATTTCCTTCTGTAAGTAAATGGACTACTAAGATCTTCGTCAAAAAAACCAAACAGCTTTAATTATTTCTTACTCTATTGTGATATGAAAACAACCCGCTGTGTAACATGTTCGGCTGAATTCTCGGACGAAGAAATTGAGAATGCAGAATGTTGTCCATCTTGTAAAACAACAGGATTGCCCATGGCAATTTCACAAGACACGAAAGTTGAAGTAAATTGGCATTGTTTAAGAGTTTTAACGATTTGGGCCAGCAATTGGGCTTCGCAAAAATGTGATGAATCTGCTCAAAAAGCTTTGGAAAATATCATAAAACGTCTTGAGTCCCAAAGAAAAGATGATTGGCCAGCTTTGACGATTATGGGAGAAATCAAAGAACTGCCAGAAACTTTAAAAAAAATTGGCATTGAATGCGGCAGGATTGAAGCTTATGACAGTGAACAAGGACGCATTTATCCTACTAAGCTACGAGTATTTACAGAAGATTGAAGCTCATGCCTCTTTTGATTCTAAAAATTCATGTTGACAATTTGATTTTCTTAAAGTATTCTGCTGGTTAAGGAGAAATATCATGGATTATGTGTTAGATTTTAGAAAAATGATGGCTGAAGAAGGTTATGAAATCACTCCAAAACGTGCTTCCATCCTCTTGAAATACATTGAAAACTTTCGATTCCAAATAAACCAACAATCTCGTGACAATCCAGAACAATTTGAAAAACTCAGCAATCTCAACAAATCAGAAAAGCAGTTTCTTAGACAACAATTGGCGGAAGCTGGAACAGAAGTTTCATTTGAAGAACTTGATGGATTGATCAAATTTACACTCTATGTTTACGAACAGGAGAAAACACAGTGATCATATTCAACCTTTCTTTCATAAAAAAACTTTTCAGTTGGAGACGGAAGCCAAAATTTCAAACTCCAACAACTTTTGAAGAAGCAGTAGATTTTGTTGCAGCAACAATTAATCCAAATTCAATTAATGATCCGAAGTTCCATTTTAACGCTGGAATGTCAATCAGAAATGGACTTGGTTTATGGAAAAAAGAAACGCCTCTTCACCAACACATGGTAAACAGATTTGGATTGTGTCATGCCGATGACACAGGAATGTTAATCGCTAACGCAGTAAATGCAAAGATCAATGGAACTGACTACGATATTGACGCTGATATTCGCAGATGCAAAGAGCATTGGTTGCGTTCTGGATTAGATCCAGCTACAATGAATCGTCTTGCTCCTTGAATCCTTTCTCAATCCAAAACTCATGAAAATTAAAAAATTAATCAGATCTTCTGAAGATCAGTTGAAATTCTTTCTCTATCTAAAAGAATTTCTTGATAAAAACAAGTCTATTTGGAAAGAAGAAGATCTTCCATTGTTAGAGCCGTTTTTCAATTACAACAATGGACCTGAAAAAAATCCGTTCATGAAAATGAATGAAGAAGAGCAAGCATCTTTTGAATTTTGGAAAAGATGCGACGAAGAATATGGAAAGTCAAATTCGATAATTAAAAACAATCTGATTGGAATTGATGAATTTCATTTAGGAAATGATCTTGACATTGAGATTATTGAACCTGACGATGATGATTTGCCTCTTGTTTACAAAGTCATAGATCGCAAATATCCCTATTTGCAAATAGTAGAAGCAATTTCAGATTTTGATCGATTTGGAGAAATTTCAATCTTTAACGCTTCAGAAGTGTTTTTATCTGATTTTGAAAATTACGATATGGTATTGTCAGAATAGTTTCATCTGACTCTTTTATCAGATGATCAGTTTCTGCTCTGCTGTCATCAGTAAAAATCTCGAAGATTATTTAGAAATATTGACCGACACTTTGTGCAGACACACAAAGCATGTCAAAGAAGTCATTCTTGTTAAAACAGACCTCAAAAGAAATAGAGTCGTAAGATCATGGTCTAAATTCGGAATTGATTTTCGCCTTTATGGAATGAAGCAATTTGATCCGCCTTGCCCACGAGAAATCAATTGGCAGAAGATGATTTGCGATCATGCGATGGGACTCTATCAAGCGATAGGATATGCACAACAAGAATATGTCTGGATGAGTGACCCAGACATATTCTTGTTGTCGTCTGTTGATCAAACATATCTTGATTTGATCAACAGATATGATTTGAACTTAATCGGCATCAGTCATTTTAATGCAGAAGGGCAATCATACAAATATTGCCCTTGTATCATAAATTGCATGACGAAAAGAATTAATCTTCCAGAACCGAATTGGCTTGGAGGATTTCAAGCTCAGACTTCTATGTTGGAATCCGATCCCAGTGAGTTTGTTTTTTCAGTTGGAGATTGCTGGTTAATTCCCGGACATCTGCCAGAGCATCGAAAATCATTTCCAAATCCCTCTGGAATATTTGACGCTGGCTGCAACGTATGGCTTTGGAATGAACAAAGAAAAGGAAATTGGATCTCATTTTACATTGATCCAAAAGACTTGGAAAAAAGCAAATCATATGATTCAAAAGATTTCTTTATGAACAACAGAGGGTTTACAGACCTAGTATACCCATTGAATTACAACACTTCTAAATACAAAACAAATTTTGGATTGACAGAAAACCTAGGATGTGAAGATATTTTGTATCATCGAACTAGAGGAAGTTACGAAGATTCTAAATCATACAAAAAGCTCTATAGGTCACTTTACCAAGTTTGACCATAAAACTTCTTGAGATCATCATCAGTCATTTGTTTTCCTAATGCACAAGGGTTCTTTCCTTTGTGTAATTTTACGTAATTTGCAGCAACTTCTTCAGCAGAAGCCTGACTCATGTCGTCTGGAGTCAAAGGCTTCAATTCATAGCTGCTTTCAGATCCAATTTGTGGAATATCGTAAGAAACTGGTGCTGGAACACCGTCTTCGTAAGGTTTTCCATTGAGCTTGTCCCAGAATTGATAAAAGTTCATCATAATCTGTAGTTATCATCCTCAGTTTAGAACTGAAATTCAGATTGACATAGATAATGATTAAAAGTACGATTTAAGTCTAAGGAAGCAAGCAAATTCCACTGAAAGCACAGATCAAAATCTTTATGATCCACCACAGTGCTATGCCAAATCCGCCGACTCCAAGTCCAAATAACCAAGTTTTGAAGTTCAACACCTTATTGACAAACCAATCTTTATTCATACAATATCCTTGTAGCAATACTACATGTTAGATATTGTATTTATGATTATGAACGGAGAGACACGATGATTGAATCAATTTTGTCCCATACTTGGGCATGGACCATTGAAGAAACAAATGATATTAAACGTAATTTAGCAAATTACGCCATCTGTGCTCTAATGGATTCAAAGATTGCAAAAGAGGCTGAACGTGTTTGCGAAGAATTTAGAATAGAAGATGAGGAGTCATTTAACTCAAATGACTGATTTCTTTCAATCAACTGGAACTTTGCAATACAGTAAGGACTGGAGATTGGTTCTACGAGTGGAACAAGATTTAGCGGATTACTACCGCAGCTTGATTCCAAAGTGGATGCCGTGTCAACGTCCTCGCTGGTCTGCACATGTCACGGTTGTTCGACAAGAAAAAGAAACCCCTGTTCACAAGGAACATTGGTGGAAATACGATGGCGAAGCTGTAAATTTTATTTACAGCCCCTATATTGATCATGGCGAAGTTTACTACTGGATCGATGTTTTCTGCAAAAGACTGGAAGACATTCGTCAAGAACTAGGCTTGCCATTTCACAGTAAGTACACTTTGCCTCCAAAGGGATTCAAAAAGTATTTTCATTGCACAATCGGCAATCTAAAAATTCAAGAAGAAAATAAATGACTAAAAAACCAAAAGTTGGAGTATGTTTGTGCATAATAAGAGATGGAAAAATTCTTTTTCACAAACGTAAAGGCGGAAGCTTTCATGATTCTTGGGCTTTCCCCGGTGGTCATTTGGAATTTGGAGAAACATTTGAAGAAGCTGCTCTGCGTGAACTTGCAGAAGAAGCAGGATCTATAATCACAACTATTCCAGAATTATGGACTATATCCAATACAGTTTATGGAGATAAAAAACACTATGTTGTGGTTTTTATGAAAGCTAATTGGATCTCTGGAGAAGCAAAAGTAATGGAACCCAACAAGTGTCAGTGTTGGGAATGGTTCTCTTGGGACAACTTGCCTTCTCCACTGTTGGCTGGCACTCAAGATTTGATTGACAGAAGTTTGAGTCCATATCAAACCACAGAAGATTGCTGATTATCGGCTTATATAGGAAAAAGCATCAGAAACTCTATAGTCCTAGTAGAAAATCTTTTGAGCTAAAACATAGCTTTCTTGATTGTCAGCAGGGATAACTTTTGATTCGTGAACAAGCAAAGACATCGATTGACCAACAGTCCATTTTGATGTCTTTGCTTTTTTAATGACATAGAAGATGTCTAAAGAACTAATAATTACTTCTTGCACAACTGCGGCAGTCAATTTTGTGTGTTGCAAAAAGAAAACATTGTCGCCAGCAATTAGATCTCGAATATAGACTTTGTTGTTCATCTTAATTTCTGAAACGTTAGAACCACAGACAACGCCACCGCTTCCAACAATTGCGCCGCTTCCTGAAATTATTGCAGAAGAACCAACAACAACTCCACCATTAGCAGTGTTGACAGAAGAGCCAAGAACAACTCCACCACTAGCAGTTCTGTTACTTCTGATTGCAACAATTGCTGAAGAGCCAACAACAACTCCGCCACTAGCCGTGTTGTTACTTCTAATTCCAACAATTGCTGAAGAGCCACAAACAATTCCACCACCAGCAAGGACTAATTCTCTTTCTGAATTAAGAGCTATGCCGCCACAAACAATTCCGCCAGTACCAGTGTTGCTACTTACGATTCTATTGATTGCAGAATCGGAATTTGCCTGCATGAAAATATCGGCATTTTGGACACCGCCGTAAACATTGCCGTTTGCAGTGGCAGTCATGCCAATCCAACCTCTAGTAGTCTGGCTTAGTGCAACGAAGTTCCCTACTCCGCCAGTCTGCATATAGATGTCGCCGTTCCAAACACAAGCATAAACATTGCCGTTTGGAGTGGTAGTCATGCTACGCCAAGCTCTAGTAGTCTGGCTTAGTGCAACGAAGTTCCCTACTCCGCCAGTCTGCATATAGATGTCGCCGTCAATAACACTAGCGTAAACATTGCCGTTTGGAGCGGTAGTCATGCCATTCCACTGCCTCGAAGTTTGGCTAAGCGTAACGAAGTTCCCTACTCCACCAGTCTGCATAAAGATACTGTTGTTAGCGACCGCAGCATAAACATTGCCGTTTACAGTGGCAGTCATGCCAGCCCAATTTCTAGTAGTCTGGCTAAGCGTAACGAAGTTCCCTACTCCACCAGTCTGCATAAAAATACTGCCGTTACTGACACTAGCATAAACATTACCGTTGGCGGCGGTAGTCATGAAACGCCACTCCCTAGCAGTCTGACTAAGCGTAACGAAGTTCCCTGTTCCATTCGTCTGCATAAAGATACTGCCGTCAAAGACACAAGCGTAAACATTACCGTTTGGAGCGGTAGTCATGCCACGCCAATCTCTTGAAGTCTGGCTTAGTGCATCGAATTTTATGGGAATAACAAAAACTCCACCAGTAGCAACTCTGTTACTTCTAATTCTAACAGTTGCTGAAGATCCGCATCTAACTCCGCCAGTACCAGTGTTGCTGCTTCTGATTCTATTGATTGCAGAATCGGAATTCGTCTGCATAAAAATATCACCGCCATAGACACAAGCATAAATATTGCCGTTTTGAGCGATAGTAATGTGAATCCAATCTCTAGCAGTCTGGCTTAGTGCAACGAAGTTTCCTGTTCCGCCAGTCTGCATATAAATATCGCCGTTACTGACACAAGCATAAACATTGCCGTTTGGAGCGGCAGTGATTCCAACCCAAATTCTCGAAGTCTGGCCAAGCCCAACGAAGTTCCCTGTTCCATTCGTCTGCATATAGATATCACCGAAATGGACACAAGCGTAAACATTACCGTTTGGAGCGGCAGCCATGCCAGACCAATCTCTCGCAGTCTGGGCAAGCGTTACGAAGTTCCCTACTCCACCAGTCTGCATTAAGATGCCGCTGTTTTTGACACTAGCATAAACATTGCCGTTTGGAGCGGTAGTCATGCCACGATAAGCTCTAACAGTCTGACTAAGCGTAACGAAGTTCCCTACTCCACCAGTCTGCATAAAGATATTGCCGCCATGGACACAAGCGTAAACATTGCCGTTTCGAGAGGTAGTCATGCCATACCAATCTCTCGAAGTCTGGCTTAGTGCAACGAAGTTGCCTACTCCGCCAGTCTGCATATAGATGTCACCGCCATTGACACCAGCATAAACATTGCCGTTTCGAGCGGTAGTCATGCCATACCAATTTCTAGTAGTCTGGCTTAGTGCATCGAATTTTGTTGTGCCAACAATGCTTCCGCCAGTAGCAGTTCTGTTGCTTCTGATTTCAACAATTGCAGAAGAACCACAAACAATACCACCAGTAGCCGTCATTATTTCTCCACCGTGTGAAAAGAGCCATATATTTGTGGGGCAGTGCCTGCGTTGCTCAACCAGATAAAGCTAATACAAGAATTGTCTACTATCTCTATAATTCCCGGCAATCCAGCAATTAAATCTCTAACGCTACCACAGCCAGAAAGAGACAAAGGAATTACAATTAACGGTCGTCCAACAGTAATCCCAAACTCACCTGCTGTTGCACCGTTATTGCCACCAGTTGTGCGATTGATTAAATCTGATAAGTTTGTTATTGCTGCCATAACTTATATAGTGTGTTGACTGTACTGTTTTTCGATACAATCCGGACCACACCGTTTTACTTGACATTTGCCTAGATTTACATATATTTTAAGGCAAATGTTAGAAACCCTTTAGGGTCGTGGGTAGTTCACTTTACGACTTCAATGTTTTGTGGAGGGACTGGAGTTGCTGCATAGTATGATGGCGTTTTAGAATCTTGTGTTCCAACTGGATCTGGTTCAACTTTAACAAGATCTTTTCTGATTCTTATAACTGCCAATTTTTCCTTTTGCCCATTGTGGAAAAGATGTTGTTCGATTTGACCTTTCCAAAAGTTAATGCCTTCTTTTTCGCAAAGAAAAATTCTTCCTTTGCTGTGATTGGTGTAATTTGTGAAAACAGCTTGTTGGTTCGGTAGCAATCCATTTTTTATGACAGATTTTAATCTGTTGGAAGGAAGAACATGATAATAAAATTCATCTTGTCTTTCTTTCATCCATGCAGCGTCTTGTTGTTGATTGTGTGCTAATTGTTGTTGTTGGTTTTGATGTCGTTTGTTGAATTCACGAACAAAGAAATTAGCATCACCCTCTGGCAGCCCTAAAACACTATGGACTGTGCTAAAACGAACCATGCCTAGATCATTTAACTCTTTTTGAATTATTGGACTGTTAAGTAGTTTTGGCTCTATATTCTGATACTTGGCATTCCAATCTTCAGATTCAAACCATTGTTTAAAATTCATATCTTGATTACCTGTCTTGTGAGTTGAGAGGATATCATTCCTTGTTGTTCGTTTCCAACAAAATACATCTTCTTGTTAAACGGTAAAGATGTTCCAAAAAAGCTGAACATAAATATGCCAATTCGCAACACATAGTAAAGCCTAGTTGATACTACTTCTTTGATGAAATATGATGGAAGATCCACTCCGAGTGCCTCTTTGTAAATTACAGCTACAGATTCTGTGCAATAGTATTTGTTGTCATCAGAAAAAGTAAAATCGTAATCCGGGTCTTCGTTGAGAATCTTATATATCTTCTCCAACAACATTGCTTCTTTTTGTTCATCTAAGTCCTGAAGACGATAAACAGAAAAATTCTTTCCATAACAAGTGTCGATCCAATCTAACAATCTATATCTAAGCGTGCCCTGATCATTGATTTCAAGTACGTGTGGTTCGCCATTTTCCACAAACAAAGTTGCTGCATGTGAATATTCGCTCTTGGTAATGTTGGAAACAATTCTAGTGAAAGGCAATCCTAGAGGACCTTTTGCATCACTGTAACGATATAGAATATCACCAGATCTCATGTCTTGCTTAATTGTGTTCACAATTTCAAATCGTTTTTCGTAAAGTGGACCGGGTTTGAAAATTTCCTTTTGCTGTTCCATAATACTGTATGTATTCTTGCATTGACCTAAAAACGATTTTTTTGTATTCTTGATCACCATGCACATAAATGACAGAAATTCATCGATTAAAACAAGAATGTGCCAAACTTATTAACAAAGATTTATTTGGGAAAGATTGTGTTGGAAAATTAAAAGCCTGAGTAATACTTATTTACACGAGTTCTAAAACTGATCTATTGGAATTTATGGAAAAAGTTTTAGACGCAGCAAGAAGGAAGTCATTGCAATGAGCGATTATGCTACATTTAGTTTCAATCTGAATTTACATGTTCCAATTGGAATTGCAGAAAATGTTCCATGTCATGTATCAGTGTCTTTTGGACAACCGTATTTGACTTATCCTGAAGAACCAAAGCTCGTGCAAGTTCCTCCGCCATTACAAAGAATGTATGAGTATCCACAAGATAATTACAAAGATCTTTACAAAGAGAGAACAACCAAAGAGAAAAAAGCCAACAATTTGGATCTTAACTGGAGTGAAGATGGCTTCTAAAATGGAATCGGGAGATTACTATATTGAAGACGGTCGGTGGGTCTTTACATCTCAGTTTTTATTACGTCGTAAATATTGTTGCAAAAATAATTGCCGACACTGCCCTTATAAAAAAGAGAACATATGCGATTCTGTTTGCAATCAGGAGATTCAACAAGAGAAAAAATAGCTGTATTTTCAGCCGCACACAAATTAGGCTATGAGTTTACAACAGGAAAAACCTGTGATCAAGATTGTATACCAATTGGCACTGTTGAATTTTGTGAAACGGTATTACCCGAAATAGAAGGTCCAATCGATTTCTATCCAGAATTTCTTAAAGACTTCAGACACAGAGAAATCGGATATTCAACATTCGGCGCAGTAGAAGGATATCAACCAGATTCTCCGATCAAAAGACATCGGTTGTTCCTAAAAAAAGCAAATGAATGGAAATCTGATTTTCAATCAAGAGTCGTTGAATGGAATGAACCAATTCCTTATGACTTTTACTACTATTCTAAACCTGTTGAATTCGTTCAAGAATGGCGATATTACATTGCTGGCGGCGTATTAGTTACTACAGGCTGGTACGATGGTTGCGACGAGGAAGAACCTGCTCCAGAATTAAACATCCACTGGCCTGAAAATTTCAATGCCGCTGCCGATTTTGGACGATTACAAGATGGCAGAATCGCTTTAGTTGAGTCTCACGCTCCTTTTGCCTGTGGATGGTATGGAGGTAATCATGAAGATTATGTCTTTTGGCAGTACGAAGCTTGGAAAAGATATGTCAAAAGTTTGTATTAACCACACTACTATATTATAGGTAACAATTAAGGGAGGCCCAAAATGGCTGTATCAACCGCTGATCTACAAGAACTAAGAAGAATCGCAACAAACACATATGATGGCGATAAGATTTTCATGAATCGAGTCATCAAAGGTATTGGTGCCTTGGAAAGCGAAAATCAAAGACTTAAGAATGAACTTACAGAACTTAAGCAAAAAGTTAGATAAACACAAAACTGCCTCTTAGGAGGCAGTTTTTTATTGGAGAACTATGTCTACAACAGCTCAATTTAAACGAATTTCAATTTCGCTTATCAAACACATTTATCCAAAACTAATGCTCTCTAATTCTCAATCCATAACATGGGACCAACCAAGATTGAGTGCCTTTTTGGAAAAATATTTGGAAAATGTGCGTAATTCTAAAAACGATCAATCAACTAAGACTGATTGGAAAAAAGAGGGATTTTGAGATGATTACTTAAAGAAAGTATTGGCATTTGGGGAAGTCCAAGAATTTCCATCCTTAGAATAAGTGCCGCCTGCCTTAAAGAAAGTATTGGCATTTGGGGAAGTCCAAGAATTTCCATCATTAGAATAAGTGCCGCCTGCTGGGTTTTGATGCTTATCAAATTCCACTCCAGTTCTATTATTTACATAATTACCTCCCATCTCTCTCGTGTATTTGCCTTTAGGCAATTGTCCACGTACAGATGGGGCACTTATTTTATCAGCCTGAACTCCTCTTGAAACAGAAGCTTGTGGAGCGGCAGATAATTGATTTCCAATCATTCCAGCACCTAATAAAGATCCAGCTATTGCAGCATGTTTGCCATATTGTTTGATATTGTCAAACAATCCTTCATAAAGTTCTGGGTCTTGATCTTGCAGCCATTCATTAAATGTTTTCATACATTATATAGAGTTTATTTCAATTTTAAGAGGAGCTTGACACAAAATATATCTTTCATCGCAAACTGCTACGTTAGCTACTTTTGTATTGCCAAGTTCATGAATTCCATAGTTTTCATGAATGTGTCCAGTTATACACCATGGAATGTTAAGCTCTAATAGCTTTCGTGCCAAAATCTTTGATCCTTGTGGTCCCTCAAAACTAACTACGTCTCCAGCACCATAAGGAGGGCCATGACAGACTACAATGTCACAAACTGGCATGTCTTTCCACAAAATCTCCAACTCGTGTTCATGTTTCATGAAAGGCCATCCACCAAAGAACTTCTGGTAAGGAGTTCCGTAAATCTTTATCCCTTCAATTTCTATCATTTTATCATGTAAATATGTCCAAGGGAGATTTTTAGGAATACGCTCCGGAGCTTCTTCAAAAATGATATCGTGATTGCCAGCTATGCCAATAATGTGCTTGGCTGGAATTCTTTCCAACCAATTACGAAATGTTGTGTCGAGCCAATTAGCTTGATAAGAAAGCTTATGGTTCTCAATCGGGCAAACATCCCCAGCAATAATGCAAATGTCGCACTCATGGACATCCGGTAATCTTCCGTGCATGTCAGATAAAGCATAAATATTCATAAATTCCTACTTCCATGTGGGCTTTTTGCCGCCATCATATCGTTTTGCAAGATTATGTTCAACTAATAAATCTCCTAAATTTTTGCCGTTTACATAAACATCTGCATCTAGTCTGAAATATTTGTCTCTTGTGAAATTTTTGAATTCAACATGTGAATAAGAAATCATTTTTGTAGTAAATTCCTTGGCTTCTTTTGCTAAAATTTTCTTAGAAGCGTCATTTAATTCTGGAGTATCGATCCCTCTGATCCTGATTGACATCTTTTTTCCAACGATTGGGTGCCAGTTTGTAATGTTCACAATAATTGTATCGCCGTCATGAACATGAGATATTTGAATTGAAGGATCTTCCAAAAAATTCGAACGAATTGAAATGCCAGCAAAGAAAGAAGCCACAATGGCAACACATACTAATGATATTTTTAAGTTTTTCATAACTTGATTTTACTCAAAAATTATAAATGTTCAAGCCGCATAAATAGAATGTCACTAATTGAAAGGTTAAAAATGCAACAAAAACCAATGTCTCTTGAAAATCTGCCTCAATATGTAAAAAATCTCCAAGAAAATGGAGATACAGGAGAGTCATGCGTTGTTGACATAGGACAAATTGTCATAGAAAAAAAGTCGCACAAATGGCTCGTAATGTTGATTTGTGTTATCATGAGCGTTTTAACTGTCGCAACATATAGTTTCATGTCAAAACAACAACTTATATTCGTTGTTGATATGGATAAAGAAACAAATCCATTTCAATCCATCCCAAAAATTATATCCGATATCGGAGGCGAAGTAGTTGATGTTAAACAAAACAACGATTCTACTTACGAAATCAAAATCTATACAAGAAAAAGTAAAAGTTCATTCTTGGAACGATTGAGAAAAAACAAAAATATCAACAAGGCTGACTAAATCACCGCATGTATCAAATGTACTCTTGGTGATTCTGAATTTTCTATCCATTGTTTGTATATAATCTATGCGATTCAAACAATGGATAGAAAATTCAGAACATACAATACTTGAATCTAAACAAGATATTGCAAATCTTGGATATCCAATGATTGTTGCCAAACTCTTCTATAAAAAATTCGGTAAATATGCCCATCTATTCGCAAGATGGTACAGAGATTATAGAACAAACGATCCGACAGATAATTGGTTTAATTGGGTGCATCAAAATTTTAGAACCACATCGTTGCCCGATTTAATAGAACTGCATCAAGCAACAGACTCTCCTGAAAACTACATGAAAACTCTTGAAAAACTAGATTTGTCTATTGATGATAATGAAAATGTTTATGATGATACGTACCTTCAAGAACAAAGAAAAGCACTCGAAGAACAAATCGAAGATAAAATGTTTTCAGATGGATTCTTCAGCTACTACTCACTCATAAATGATTTTTTGTCAAATAAAATTACAAATATAGCTCCTTATAAAGATCTTAGCTTCTTTGAAGCACAACAAAAGTATGATAAAAAAACTATATTTCAAGATCAAAAACCATTGAAAACATATAATAATGGATTTCGTTGGATTGATGCTGGAAAAAGATGTACGCTCTTGGGTGGATTAATGAAAAATTGCGGAAGTGCAGGAGTCATGAGCTTTGATCAAGACAGAACTATGATTGCTCTTTTTGATTCTGAAAATAAACCTCATGTTGTAGTAACCTATTCGCCTAATGAGAAAAGAATTAGTGGCGATGAAGGAATCGCTGGCACAGAAGTTAAATCAAAATATCATCGTTACATTTTAGATTTATCAAAATTTTTAGGAGCCACATTCGATTTCCAAAAATCAAAATCAAGATCACTGGGAACAAAATATCAACTTCAAGGAAAGGTTTCTGGATTCAGAAAATTGCCCGGAAAAGATCTGTATAATGATTACTTCACATTCATGTATGGACAACAACCATATTACTCGAATTCATACGTCGCAGTTTCAAAACAAGATGCCGATAAAGTTCAACAAGCACTTAAATCTGGACAATTGATACTTAGAAATAAACAAAGAAGTGTAGTGAGAATGATATTCAATAATTATAACCAAGATGACCTGAAACAATTTGGAATACAATATACTCCAATTAGTCAGTTTGGCGTCAGTAATTCACCGACTCACGTAACTACTCAGTGACCAACCACTGATACCATTTCTGGACGTGCTGTAATTTTTTTGTTAGTTCCTATAAATTTTTCTGTTTTGTAGGTAAAAAACCAATTCTCTGGCAAAGAAATAATGCTGCTACCCCACTCTCTGATCCTGCTATTAGATGTCGGGTCATATTGTCTTCGCAATTCTTCAGGAACTTCTTTTTTTGTACTTCCATTTTGATAAGTAATTGTGTCATAAATCTTTTGTATTGGCAATGGATATGTCAAAACATATTTACCTTTTCCTGAAGCATACTCATATGGATCATAATATGAAATCATCTTATGGGTAAACCACAAAAGCCCTTGCTCTGAATGAGATGGGTCAAATTCATAGTTAAAAGACTGTGGATCTTTATCAAACCCATGATACAAAATAAGTTGATCATTTTCTTTATGACGTTGCTTATTGATAATAGACCCTCTAGCTTCTCTTTCTTTTCGAAAAGACTCTACATCAAAATTGTCATCAAATAAATTTTCATAAAAAGACTTGAAATTCATGCTTTATATAGGAAAAATAAATTGATTTAATCATTTTTCCTTTTCATAGAAATTAAACCACATCATGTTTTTTAGTCAACAAAAAATTGTCGCCACGAACACTAATAGACCATTCATTAGACATATGACGATTCAACAGCTTTTCATATATCACAGCACGTCTGTTTTTGGTTTTGCTCCAGCCCTGCTCTGTATTTGACATAAATGCGTTTTGATAATTGCTTAAAGAATAAATCAATTTGTTGATATCAAAATTCAAAGTACGGAAGTCGCCAACCCCTACTCCAGTTTTTAACTGATTCACATAATTGTAAATCGATTCGTTTTGTTCAATTGCTGATTTTACTTGTTTTGCAAAATTCAACCAACGATCCTTTTCAAAATCGTATACTGTTAGAATCGGCCTGTTGATTTTTTTCATAAGCGACAGCGATCTCTCGCTCGGAGGTACAACATTAGGAACAACTGTAGACGATTCTTTTGAGAAATTGAAAATGTCTGTCAATGCTTGTTGCTTATACAAATCTATGTTTAGACTTCGCACAATTTTAGTGTCGCCAGGAGATTGATGTGCCCTAAACGATAAAGTCTTTGCTCCAATTACTTCCGACTTGGACTTTAATAAGTAAAAAATACCAGACAAAATCTCTGGGTCTCTACCATTTTCTGTGTTAGATGCAGCATCGTCATACAATGTATTGTTTACATAAAAAACAACCGTGTATTCGTCATTGCCTTCAGGAGTAAACAATAACTTTACTTCGCTTCCCAGTTGTGTTTTCCATTTGTACTGAATCGCACCTCTGGCTGTATTCGTGCCAGCATCCCTTACAATGTTGCTCTTTCTTGCACCTTTCGGCTTCATTAACTCCACAACTTCAAACCATTTTCTGAATTTCATCTTCGCCTCTATGTTTGTTTTATCGAATATCTTTCCTTTAGATATTTACGATTTAACTATCAAATATCATTACATAACGAGAATCACTCATACAAGATCCGGGCATTTGTCTATCGACGCCAGCCGGTTTCAAAGGCTGCGGGATACGGGGACAAAAGCCTTTGTGGATTGAAATGTTTCAGAAGTTGCACGCCAAGCGAGTTTCAAAGGCTGCAAAAGCCTTTGAAATCCTACCGACTCATCTTCACTATATGAAAACCGTTGCATTCTAAATCTACTGGAGGCGGCTCATATTCATTCAATTTCACCGAGTGTGTTGTTAAATAACTCTTCAAATTTTCTTTGAAGTCATCGGGAGTCACATACATGACACCAAATGGATGGTATTGTTCGAGATATTTAATCCAGCCATGATAATCTGTCTCAGGAAGTTCAATAGCATCGACCCATTGTTCAATGTATTCTAATCTATTTTTCCATTCTGCGATCCGCTGTTCATTCTTTCCTAAAATAAACGCATTCGCAGATTCTTTGTCTTCAAAACTTTCAATGTACCTGACGCCTACTACTTGACCATAATCTTGATCTACTTGAACGATGATGTAATTCATATTTACTCATTATGATATTGCCATAATACAGCGTTGCAGTGGGAATGAACTGCACCTACTGTCATGCCAGTCTTATGATCGTGATGCAAATGAACAGGCCAGTTTAAGAACTTTGGTGGAAACAAATTTTCATTGATCTGATTGCTCATTACATCCTCGGATGCTTTGCCATCTAAAGGCTTGTGACAGTGTCAATCTTCATCAGTTATTTTGTCCTTGAACAATTGTGTGATTTGTGCTATAAATCACACATGCAAAATCCATTCGACAAACATCATTTCGCCGAACAGCCAGAATATTATAAGAACTCTGCCAAGATAAAGGCAAGACAAGAATTGATCAATGCTTATAGAAAAATTACCGGCATCCATTCAATTCCAATGGAAAAATCTTACTGGACCTTCTGCAATAAACAACCCGATACAGAAGGATCAGAAATCGTTCAGTTGGTCCAAGCTGGATTTATCACCAAAAATCAATTTTTTGGAATCGACAACGACCTCAAAGGTGAAGGTGTAATTGAATTCAATAAAAAAAACCATCCCGAAGCCAACTGGCTGTGCGGAGATTGGCTCGAAACAATCGAAGATAATTTCGAGATTTTCAATCCAGCACTTGTGTATTTCGATTACACAAAAACTGTGCTCAAAACGAGTTGCCACAAATATCTCGCTAAAACCATGAATCTCTGCCCACCAAAAACTGTTGTGGCGGCAAATCTGATGTTGTCAGATGGGCATTCCAGTAAAAGATTTGATCCAAAAATTTTGGTCGAATCAGTAGTAAAACATCTGAGAAATCCAACAGATTGGACTGTTTCAGAACAGCTTTATTGCTACAAAGCGTCCAGAACCGACATGGGAACCTTCCTCTTTATAAGGTCATGATATGAAGCCTGCCGATTTCAGTTTTAGAGATCCAAATTGGAAACCACATCAAGCCAAACTGCCTGCGATAAAACAATCTCAACCAAGAGAGCTTGGGTATGCTGGACGAGATTATCAAATACGTAGATTTAAGAGCTTTGACGGCAAAACTCGCACCCTCACCGTTGCACCAACAGGGAGTGGTAAAAGTTTAATGCAAATCTTCGACGCAGCTCGTGAAATTATCCAAACTGACTATGAACGAAAACAAATCTTTATTGTGCCACAACTCAATATCGGATATGGGTTCACTGAGAAAAAACACCCCATGTTGAATATAGATGGCAAAATTTATCATTGGGAAATAACCACCAATTGCTGTGAAGAAAATGATGGCTCAGTCGAAAGTGTTCGTAAATTTCTTCTGGAAAAACGAACTAAAAAAAGCCTAGATTCCTTCAGAAAACAAGATGTCCTCGGAGGAGTCACTTGCGTTGCTACATACGCCGCCTTCATAAAAGCCTTTCAGAATATGAGCAATTCTGAAAAGAAACGTGCGATCAAAAATACATCGTTTCGCATCGATGAAATACAACATGTTTCAGGCGTAAGTGAAGATGATTATGAAATGAATAGATTGGGTGAATTTTGCAAATACCTCTTGGATCAAGAGGGATTTCTTCATGTAATGACCGCACTCTTCTATCGTGGCAATAAACAAGCCATTATTGACACCGATTATCTTAGTGATTTCGAGATTTTCAGAGTGCCATTCATGGAACACTGGAATGTCCTTGGACTGCGTGAATTACGACAAAATTATGTTTGCTATGAAAATAGCACTCAACTCATGAATCAGATCATTGATTCTGTCAAAGAAGAATCAAACGAACCTGCCCTCATTATTGTTCCCTCAGATGGCAATAGCTTTTTTAAGACCACCAATAAAACCGAATGGGTTAAGACATTAGTAGAAAAACTAGAACAAATCTATGGACCAAAATTGGTTCTCGATCTAGTACGACCAGATCGACAAAAACGAGATAAAGATCGACTCATGTCAGATGACCATGACTTTCAAGTTGCTGTCACCTGCATGATAGGTCGAGAAGGGACAGATTGGCCTCCATGCTCACGAATCCACAACGCTAGTTTTGATCGTTCGGTACACTTGGCCATCCAAAAATTGGGCCGCAGTCTTCGAGACCATAAAGACAAACAAGATGTCAAAATGGTCAATTACATCGAATACTTCGCACAATGGGACTCACCATCAGATAAAATCCGCCAAAACATCTCGGATATGTTTAACGCAGTTATCGTCTCGTCAATGCTCGATGATATGTTCTATCCCATCCTCATGCCCACATTGCCATTTGATGACGACGAAGAAGACACTGAACCAGTTAAATACGTCAGCCTTGAAGATGTTTACGGCTCTAAACGTAACGATGTAATCGAAGAAATGCTCCAAGCTGTACTTGCAATCCCAGAAGACCTTCGCACTCCAGATGCCATCAACGAAGTAATCGAAGATATCATCGAATCATTTGATGATTATATCTTGGAAAATGTCTCTTATGAAGTCCTCAAAGAACGACTCCGTAAAGAACTCCTAAGACGACAAAATCCAAATAACCCTGATCTACGACTTGATGGAATGATTGTTGATTTTGTGCGTGAACATGGTTGGGACGTAGTCGTCAGAACTCATATAGCTCCGCATTCTCCATTTGAAGGTCGAGCCAATACAAATGACCTTCAAAGACTCCAACAGTTCTTAGGAACAGATTGGAAAGAAAAAGTTGAAGAAGCAAGTCGAATTGGCTTTGAAAATCTTGACAAAGATAGCTCGCTGTACCGATTTATGGCAGTTCAACGAGCACATTATAAAAGGCAGACAGAGAATGCTTAGTATTTGGCAAATACAACTTTTGGATTCCAAAAGTGGCTGGAAGGAGTTCTGTTTATCTAAATCAAGTCAGAAGAAACAGAAACTTATGGAGATGGCAAAGAATGGCGAGACAAAACCCATTCCGGGAAAGCATCCTCTGGGGTATGTTTTGAATGAATACACGAGACACAACAGCAGTTCTTATGATTCAGAATTCAACAAGCAAATCAGAGAACGCATACCCCGCTGGTTCATGTGTGCCAAGAAAAGGAAACAACAACTCTTAGAGATGGCATATAGTGGCAAACCAAGACCAAATAAGAAATCACATAAATTGGGATCTGGTTTGACTTGCTATACGAGTCAAAAAAGCGGCAGCTACGACCAAGACTTTGATAAAAAAATTCGTAAGATCAGACCTGATTGGTTCGTGTCTCGATCTAATATTTCCGATCAGAAGAAACAACAACTTTTGGAGATGGCAAGGAATGGAGAGAAAAAACCTAAACGAGATGGTCTAGGAAATGTCTTGCGTATTTACACAGAACACAAGCGAGATTGCTACGATCCAGAGTTTGACAAGGTAATCCGCAAAATCGTACCTGACTGGTTTTCATCTTTATCTGATATTGCCGATCAGAAGAAACAACAACTTTTGGAGATGGCACGTCGTGGTGAACCAAGACCTATTCAAAAAGTACATGAGTTGGGCCATTCATTGACTTTATACACTACAAAATCTAATTGTTACGACCTAGACTTCGACAAAGAAATTCGAAAACTGCGGTCTGATTGGTTTGTGTCTCTATCTGAGCGTGCCAACCAAAAGAAGAAACAACTCTTAGAGATGGCACGACGAGGAAAACTAAGACCAAAAATTTCAGAACACATTGGTAGTTGTTTAAGCAAATATACAACCGTAGGCAATACCTTTGACAAAAATTTTGATAAGGAAATTCGCAGCCTTAGACCCGACTGGTTTCGTTATGCCGTAAATCATAAAAAAAAACAACTTATCGATATGGCACGTCGTGGCAAACCAAGACCAAATAGGAAATCACATAAATTGGCATCGGCTTTGGTTTATTACACAAAACCAAAAGACAGTTCTTACGATCCAGATTTCGACAAAAAAATTCGTGAACTTATGCCTGATTGGTTCAGAAATAAAAAAACTCAATCTGATATTGTTGACCAGAAGAAACAACAACTTCTGGAGATAGCAAGGAACGGCGAGCCTAGACCAAATCAAAAAACACATAAACTGGGATCGGTTTTGGGTTGTTACACAAGACTAAAACATAAATCTTACGACCCAGACTTCGACAAAAAAATTCGAAAACTGCGGTCTGATTGGTTCAGAAAAATAAAATGACACTCAAAACATGGCAATTACAACTCTTAGAATCAATTGACGGCTGGGAGAAGTTCTGCTTAACTCAATCTGACCAGAATAAACAACAACTTCTGGAAATGGCGAGAAACGGAGAGCCAAAACCAAAGAAAAAAACTAAATTGGGATCGGTTTTTCGCAACTATATACGCCTTAAAGGTGGCTGTTATGATGATGTGTTTGACGCAGAAATCCGTGAACTTAGACCTGATTGGTTTGATAATTCCGTACAGAAGAAACAGCGACTTTTGGAAATGGCTCGTAAAGAACATCCAATACCAAAAGTACGGACGCATAACTTGGGAATTTTTTTGAGAATTTATACTAATCCAAAAAACCCATGTTACGATTCTAATTTTTCCACAGAGATTCGCAATCTCAGACCTGATTGGTTTATATCTCAGTTCGATGTTGCAAGCGATAAAAAACAACAACTTCTGGAAATGGCAAAGAATGGTGAACCAAGACCAAATGATAAAAAACATGAATTAGGAATTGCGTTTAATCATTACATGAGATCTGATCCTGAATTTAATGCAGAAATTCGTAGGCTTAGACCTGATTGGTTTATCTCAACATCTAATATTGCTAAACAACAACTTCTGGAAATGGCGAGAAACGGTGAACCAAGACCAAATGATAAAAAACATGAATTAGGAAGCACGTTGTCTTCTTATACTAATCCAAAAAATGGCTGTTATAATCCAGAATTTGACAAGGAAGTCCGTGAACTTAGACCTGATTGGTTTATATCTCAGTTCGATGTTGCAAGCGAGAAGAAACAACAACTTCTGGAAATGGCGAGAAACTGTGAGCCAAAACCAAAGAGAAAAACTAAATTGGGATCGGTGTTTAATAATTACATTTGTACTGTATCAAAATGTTACGATCCTAAATTTGCCGCAGAGATTCGCAATCTCAGACCTGATTGGTTTATCTCAACATCTAATATTGCTAAACAACAACTATTGGAAATGGCTAAAAATGGTGAACCAAGACCAAATAATAAAAAACATGAATTAGGAGGCATGTTGTCTTCTTATACAAGTCTAAAAAATGGCTGTTATAATCCAGAATTTGATAAGGAAATCAGAAATTTAAGACCTGATTGGTTTGTATTAACATCTGATATTGCTGACCAGAAGAAACAACAACTTCTGGACATGGCAAAGAATGGTGAACTAAGACCCAGTCAAAAGACGGGAGAATTAGGAAAGGTTTTAACTCATTATACTAATCAAGGTGGTTCTTACGACCCAGACTTCGACAAAGAAATTCGAAAACTGCGGTCTGATTGGTTCAGGAGTTGACACTCAATAATCTTTTGGTATGATGCGTAGTGGTTACTTAATTATCTGATTTGGATAATGTAGCGATGAGTGACGAAGCAAAGGCGAAGAAGCAACAACTTATGGAAATGGCTCGTAATGGCGAGCCACGACCGCTCTCAAAAGCTGTATTCAACAGTCAAGGATATGATCCTGAGTTTGATGCGGAGATTCGCAAAATGCGTCCTGATTGGTTTAAGAAAACCAACTGATCTCGACTAGGTCGATGCAACGAAAAACCCGTAGTTGGAAACGACTACGGGTTTTTATTTTATTTTTGAAAACTTTTTTGACCCGTACAAGGAGCAAATATGTACATCGAAAAGATTCCTGCGAATCTACTACCTGGACAACGGGTGCGGATCAAGTACGATTGTAACGGCGGGTTCAAATTGTGCGGAACGGAGTCTACGCCAATATACAGCGTTGCTCAAAAGAATGCTGATGCACATGGCGGCAAGCATATTTGCCGTTCATGTCAAATGGCAGCGAATAACCCCGCTAATCGCAAAGAGGTTCGAGATAAAATTGAGAAAACCAATATCGCAAAATATGGCACTGCCATGCCGATCAATACACCGGAAAAGATCGCTGAACGGGTTGAAAAGATGTTCGGTACTGAGGAATCTACGCAGAAAATTGTCAACAAACGACGGGAAACTTCTGTGAAGCGATATGGGGCCGACCATATCATGAAAACCGATGAAGGCATACGGCGACTTAATGAAGCTATGCAAGAAAAATATGGCGTAGACTTTCCTCTTCAATCTGAAAAAATCCAGGAGAAAATGCGACAAACTTGTCAAGAACGGTATGGAGTAGATAATCCTTTGAGCTTGCCTGAAGTCCGAGTTAAAGGAGCAATCACCACTCTGGAGAAATATGGAGTTGAACACTACAACCAACTACCAGAAATGAAAGATTATCTACGCCAGAACTGCACAACATGGCTCGCTGAAAGCTACGCAAATCCTTGGGCAAAAGGCATTACAAGGCCAGAAGAGTGGAATCAGAAGCAAAGCAAAACGATGATCGACTTAATTACGTCGGGAAAGTGGGCTGGAGGACGATGGAATCAAGGACACATAACAGGATGGATTTCTCATCCGGCAGGCAAATGCAGGAAAACGAACCCTTATTTCAGATCGCATCTGGAATTGATCGCTCACATCCACCTAAGCGAAAATCAATCAGTCGAGTGGTATGATTTCGAGCCGTTCGGGATTGATTATGTCTACCTGGGAAAAACCCATAGATATGTGCTAGATTTTCTAGTCAAATACATTGGTGACGAAAAACTTTACTTTGTCGAAGTGAAGCCGGGTTTTAAGAGGACAGACGAGATCAATATAGCGAAGGAAAATCGAGGCAAGGAACTTGCGAGGGATGAGGGCGGGGTGTTCCTGGTGTGGGACGAAGTTTACCTCAAGTCGCTAAACGTGGACACGAAAGAAGCACTTCTTCGCAGCTACGTTTGTAAAAACCAATAAGAAACCTACCGACATAGTGTCGGTAGGTTTCTTTTTTACGATTTCTTTTTATAGCAGCGTAAAAACTAGATCACGAAATTCGCAATCGACATGCGTGCGTAGAATTTAGCACCCTCACGCAATAATTTTTTTCCATATCTCGTCAAAATTCCCTTACGAGGACAGAACGATTCTGGGTCGAGGACCACAGGTGTCTGTGTCAGCGGAACGTATGGGCAGTAGAAGTAACCGCTATCCATGTAGCTATCGCCCTTGTAACCCATCAAAATCTGGTTGGATGGGAACAGAGGGTCTTTGTACAGACGCCACCTATTGTTCACTGTACCAACATACTGGATGCCCAGGCTGCTAGTAAATGTTTCGCTAGGTGCTGGTGCGAAGCCTGCTGTTGCTGTCTCGAAGATCGAGGCAACTTCAGGGCTAGTTACGAGCCAGTTAGCACCACCACGGAGGGTCTTACGGTGGATGACGTTAGAAACTTCAACAACCTTAACATACAGAGATTCATACTTTTCCTTGATGGTTTCACCAAGAGCAGTATTGAAGTCCCAAGCTGTGACAGTACCAGCGTTGTTACGCAGGTCGGTCAAAACTTCACGATCTATTTCCAGGTTAATTTCCTGAGCCAATACAGCGGTCAGTTCGGCTTCTGCATCCAGATTGTGCTGGCTGCGGAGGTCTTGCTGTGCTTCGTATGACCAAACAGCCTTCAACTTACGGGTCTTGGCGGCAATTTCTTCCGACTCGATCACGAGGTTGATTTCTGGGAGGTCTTGCTGGCACTCCATGTTGTACTCATAGCTGATGACAGCGTGGTTAGCGCCAGGAGCCGAGTTCCAGGTCATGGCGAGTTCGCCAGTGTTATTGTTCAAGCTACCTGCTGTGACCTTAACGCTAGGAGCGCCAATGTCAGTGAAGGTGAAGCTACCACCGGACGATACGATGAATGTCTGAACAGCAGTGCTGCCATCAAAAATCGTACCAGTTACAGTACCGGCCAAAACTGGTGTATGCTCCAAAGGAGTGAATACAGCAGAAGCGTCAGTACCAGAATCAGTCGAAGTTACTTCGTTCTGAATGAACTGGTGGGTGTAGAAAATGTCCAGGTTGGCAGTACCGTCAGCGGTCTGCATCAACGAGTTGGCGTCATCACCTGGGAAACCACCGTTGTTAGAAGCACCACGGGTTCCACCCTTGTTGCTGCTGTAACGGAAGCGTAGGTAATACACCAGACCTGTTGGGCCTAGCAATGGTTGAACGCTAACAATCTTGTTGGCGATCAACTGTGGGTAAATACGACGTACCAGCGGAATGCTGATGCGCTTGAACTGTGCGATGTCGCCAGTGTCGGTCGAGACTTCATTCATGAGTCTCTGGTTTTCGAGTAGAACTGCTGTGGCAGAGCGAACGTAACGGTCCTGAATACCTTCGAGGAGTCCGGTCTTGCCCCAACGAGATTCTAGCTCCTTAGCTTCGTTCAAAAATCGAGAATTTGCGTTCATATTAGAGTTGTCCTCTGGTTATGTTATTGCTGGAGTTAGCCTTATTGAGCTTGTTTCAAACCCGACAGGATCAACAGTTGATCCACGTCATTGTTTGTGGGTGCAGCGTATTCCGAAATCACTACACCATCATCGGATGTCTTACCTCTCCCCGTTACATTCGTTACTTTCTGTGTTCTTTCTTTCTGCTCGTTAACAACCTCGGACTTCTTTACAGACTTGATGGCCTTACGGCTTTCTGTAATGAGTTCCTGAGACTGACGCACGGCTTCGTTCAATTTGGTGTTGTCTGTAGATAGACGAATGTTTCTAGCTTCCATAATGCGAAGCTGTCCCTTCATCTCTTCAACACTCTTGTTGACTTCTTCCAACTTTGTGGAAGATACTGATGCGAAATCATCATCTGACAAGTAGTTGCTGGTCAGATCAATGATCTTGTCCAGAGTAACCTTGTGTTCGGCCATACGAGGATCGTTCAATACGTCCCGCTTGGCTTGTTCGTAGATTTCCTGGCCCTTGAATTGCAAGAACTGGTCAACCTTATCGACAATGTATTCCTTCATCTCAGACAGTTTCTTGTCGTACTCTTCGTACATCTCGACTTCTAGCTGCTGATTCTTGTCTCGTTCGCCCTTGAGCATCTGATATGCTTCTTCATATCCTTCCTCAAGTGCTGACTTGTACTCTTCGCCTTGAAGTTCAAGACGGTTACGAAGATCGCCAATAATGGCATATGCTTCTTCGTAGCCTTTCTCTGCTGTCTTTTCAGCATTCGCCAACTCGCTAGTAAGCTCGGCATAGGCTTCTTCAAGTTTCTGATTGTACTCAGTTTCGAGATTTACCTTAGCCTGCTCTAGCATGTCCTTGACGGCGGCTGCGACTTCGTTAATCTCAGATTCGGGTAAGAGCTTTTTTAGTGCTTCTGTAATCTTATCCATTAGCCTAACCTCGCTTTGATATTGCTAGTTTGTTGTTCAATGATACCGCCCAAGCAAGCAATAAGTGCTTCTTTATTTACTTTATGTATGCGGCTGTCTTCATTTTTCGCCACATTTTTGTGAATATCACTTGGGATTGGTGTATAACTCTCTTTCTTTCCAACGACTTTCTCCTGAAAGGCGTTGTAGGTGCTTGGATCAGCAACAGCATCGAAGGTAATCAGTTTGTAGCTTTCGCCAATAACTAGAATGCCATTCTCATCACTGCGACCGTTGCCAACGCCCCGGCTGCTAATACCAACTCTCACCCCGTCTGACAAAAGACTTCGCAGTATTCTGCCGTGCGGTGTATTCAGAATTTCTCCTTCACCCATAAGATTGTTTCCCTCCCACCACAACTTAGTGATGACGTGAGAACATTTCTCAAAGTGAATGATCGAATCTGTCGGGTGATCTAATTCTCCCACCAGCCCACGGGCTTCTACGATGGGAACCAATTTCTTGACGTTCTCATCGAGAACACCAAAGGGGTAAATTCTTTTGTTTTTGTTAACTGCCTCGGCCTCTTGAAACTTGCCTTTGAACTTAGTCAGCCCCTTGTCGGTAGCTGACTCATTCAAATTCAAGACAAACCCGCCATTGTCACAGCAGTCAACGAATAGACTTAATCTTTCATCCATTGACGCACTCCTTTTTGTGTGTTAGACCTTGGTTTCGCCTTTATCGACAACTAGGTTGTCGGACTTCATCTTGTATTTGCTCTTGTCCCAAGGGGAGTCAGGCACATACGGGTTCTTCAAGTTCGGCCATGTGTCGCCAGACTGCCAACGGCTCCAATCACTTTCGCCATCATCAACTGCCGACTTTTCTTTCATCTTGTAATCGCCGAAAGGCTTCGGTACATATGGGTTCTTCATGTCTGGCCAAGTGTCTGCACCGCCAATGTTGCTCCACGAACGATTTCGCATTTCATCTGCTAATCCATTCTTGTAGCTCTTGCCGTCAGATACCGGGGCTTCGTCGCCGTAGTCGCCGGTATACTTGGAAGGAACTGCGTCAGTTTGCTTGGCGTTCCAAGATGTTCTTGGGTGATCGCCATTGATTGTGCTATGTACATCACTGTTGGAAACGTTCCATGTTGCTTCCGCACCAGAAACATTAGCTTCAACTAGATCGTGCAGATAATTGGCAATAGCCTCTGCAAGACTTAGATCAACTTGAGTTTCACGGTTCAGAACAGCAGCACATTCCTGCATGTAGTTCTCAACTTCAGCCTTGGTTGCTTCATCACCAGTTTCGGCGGCAACACGGTGGACTTCGTGGAGAGCCTTGAACAAGTCAGCAAATACTCTCAGGTCAGCCGAGTCAGACTCGTCTAGCTGGGTGTAGAACTTGTCAGCAACAGTCTTGAATTCTTTGTAGGAATCCTCACAGGTCTTGCACTCAGCAGTCAGGTCGTTTGTGCTGCCAGCCAGGGAGCCGATTTTGCGTACACGATCCGTGAAAGCATTGTGTGCTGTGCGAAGAATTGCTTCAGCCATGAAAGAACACATATTGTCGTCATAGTTGGTGACATTGGCTGTCTCCAACGCTGTTGAAATTTGCTCTGCCAATTCGCCTTCGGTGATGTAAAGAACATCTGGCCAACGGCTGACAATAGCTTCTAGTGTTTCTTCGAGTGAAGAGTTGTCAGAAATGTTGTTGTATCGCTTCAGATCGGTCATGGCCTTAATGAAGGTCTGGTCTTCTGACAGCTTCTTGACATTTCCACGGAGAACTTTGATCTCATGATCCATAGTCTTCCAATTGAAGGTCAAAATCTTGCCTTCATTACGCTTCTGGATGGTTTGCATTGCAACACCAGTTACGTTACCTCTGTCGTCTGTCTGAATCATGGATTCAGACATAACAGGGCCAAATTCTTTGTAGTCCAAATAGCTCATGACGTTCTCGCACATCATCGACCATTCTTTGATGGTGTTCGGCTTGACTTTGCGAGCGTATGTACGCCAACGTGGATTGTTAGAACCACCTAGTTGCTTAGAAGCGGAAGTACGCTTGCGACCGAGTTGTTCTTTCTGGCTCTTGGAAATACGGGAGAGGGTCTTATTGCGGGAGCGAGTACGCTTTGCGACCAAAGAACGACTCTGCTTTTTGTTTTTGAGCGGTGAGTTACTGCCAGTAGGCTTGGAAACAGTGACCTTAAACCCTTCGCTGACTAGCAATTCTCTACGAACAAACGGCATGGAAAGATAAGCCTCAAATTGCTGGCCTGCCTTTGCTTCGTTGTTCTCAAGTAGCGAATCTACCATATTGACTAGGGTTTGGCGGGCATTTTTCTTCTCGCTTTCCTCTTCAATAACCAATTGTTCAAGATTCTCAAGGACCAATTGGTCCTTTTCTAACTTGTAGCTGGCATGTACGAAACTTCCGTCCGGTGCTTGGTATGTAACGTCGGATTCCCCGAAGGTGAATAACTTCAAGTCATCTACACCCAAGGTTTTTGCCAACACTTCTTCTGCCCCGATTAACTCTTCCTGGGCGTTTGTAAGTGATGCTTCTTCGATTTTCTTAAACGCATCGAAGCTGATTAGTTTTCTTTTCATAATCAATTGACTCCCTGTGCTGTTGTTGGATTCAGTCATCGGCAACTGCTTCTGCTGCTAGTGATGAGGTTATGTATTAACTCTGATTCAAATTTTACACCGTAATTCGTAAAATCCCTCGTCACCTAGTAGATAGGTATGCAGGGAACAATAAAAATGGGGATCAAAATGAAAACATTTAACGACTATGTGAGTCTAAAAGAGTTAGCAGCCTACGATGTTGGAACCAATATGCTTGGTAAATCCAGCTTAGATGCTGACTCTGAGAAGGCTCTAACTGCTGCCATACAAGCGTTCGAGATTGTGATGTCCAAGAACAGTCAGGCCGCTGCTCAATTTCTTAACCGTATGTCTGAAGTAATGCCTGAACTCAAGTCAATACTTCAACAACATGGATTAGATAGTTTCAAAGATGGAAATTTCAAAAGAGATATGCGAAAAGCGGCCACAAAAGGTCGCAGGGTAATTTCCAAAGGCTTGGCCGACGTGTCTCCCGATGATGTTAAGAATCACGGGACCGATGTATTGGCTACAAATTCAGCAGATTCTTTCCACAATCCAATTGGTTAAAACACATAACAAATAATTGTTGATCTTTTTGAATACATAAGGATGTCATCAGTCCCGTTGTAACAAGAAGGAGCTTCAATGGACGAACTATGCGTCATCACTGTGTTTTTTAACCCTGCCGGGTTCACATCTTTATTAAGTAACTACTTCATTTTTGCCGAGCAATTAAAGCGGCAAGGAGTGAGACTTATCACCGTTGAGTGTGCTTTCAACGGCGGTCCTTTCTACATTCCAGATGGCCAGGATGTCCATCGGTTGCGTAGCGATAGTATCATGTGGCAAAAGGAACGCCTAATAAACTATGGTGTTACCAAATTGCCTGATGATTGCAAATACTATGCTTGGATTGATTGCGATGTGCTTTTCCATTCAGAAGATTGGGCGCAGCAAGCCTGCGACAAACTTAAAACGGCTGATGTGATTCAGCTATTCAAGAAAGTGTATTACATGCCCAAAGGCATGTTGAACTATGACGGTAGCAAAATTCCAAACTTGCAAAGTGTTGCATGGCAATGGAAGATTCACCGCAATTGGTTGCAACGCCGCCGTAATCGAGAACTGAATTTTTCAGTTCCAGGATTCGCCTGGGCCGCTCGTCGTGACACATTCAAAGAATTAGGCGGTCTGTACGACCGTAATATCGTTGGAAGTGGCGATACATTTTTCGTTGATTGTTACTTGGATTCGTGGGACATCCACGGATTTGCTAGTAAATTCAACGATCATATGAAAGTAGACTTAATGAAATGGTGCGAAGGATTGCGAGCCAAAAAACCAACCCTGGATTATATCCCCGTGGACATTTCTCATTTGTGGCACGGCTCCCTGAAGAATCGCAAGTATATGGATCGTCATGACATTATTCTCAACTACGACTACAACCCAAATGCCGACATCAAGCTAGTCAACGATGTCTACGAATGGTCTTCAGATAAGTTTGGGATGCACGACGACATCCGACAATACTTCTTTGATAGACAAGAAGACCAAGACTAACGCTTGGTGTACCAGAATTGATGAGCGGTCTTGAGGATTTCCTCAGAAAGCTCAAAGCCGCACATATCGCCAACAACTGAGTCCACCCCGCAAAGGGGACAGATCACAGTTTTGTCATTGTCGGTGTAATTTTTGATTTCCGTTACATTGAAAATCTTCAAACAATGAAAACATCCGGCGTTGGTGGATTGCTCCACCAATTGCCGGTTTTTTATTGCCAACGTGGGAAATTGTGTAATTCCTGTCATTAACCCTCGTCACCTACGCTGTAGTCAATATCTTCTCGGTCCTGCTCGGCCTCGTAGTCTTGAATCTCAAGATCATACTTCTTGATGTCTTCTCCATCTGGCTCTGGAATGTTCGCACCTTCAGGTGCTTTTGAGCCGGGATCAGCATCGGGTGTTTCATCTGCCCCAGAAGCCGTTGCCGTTGGTGGAGGAGCGCCTGCTCCACCGCCTGCTGCTGCCATAGGATCACCACCCGCCATCGGGTCAGGCGACATGCCCGGTCCACCTGGTTCGGTTCCAAGTTCTCCTTGACCGCCACCCGCATCAGCCCCAGGAATGCCCACACCCAATAGTTGTGGATTCTGCGCCAATACTTGTAGTTTGAGGTCTTCCAATTTTTGCAACTTCAAACGAGCCAGCATTTCATCAGCTTCGTCATCGGAAAACTTTAATATCTTGGTGACAATATCATAGTCAGCCATAAGCTGACCACTCTTTAATGTACCAGCATTAGTATAGCGGGCCGTTACCACTTCTGCACGAGAAAGCTCTCGCCAATCCGAAGGAGCCGTCATCTTGATCTTTAGGTCTTGATAACTTTCTTCAGGATAACCTCGCAAATGTAAGTGTCTCTCTGCCATATCCAGGATTCCATCCTCGAAGTGACTCTGTAGCCGCTCAATCATGCGAGCGAACTTAACATCTTGAGTAGACAGAGTAATTCTGGTTGCACCTGGGTCTTCATTGTTGAAGTAGTTCTTCGGGAAATTCAAACTGGTCAACAACTTGTTTCTGAAGTAAACAGCATCGTCAATTTCGCCTAAGTTTTCAGCACCCGGCAATGTATCAATACGAGTGAGGCTGTTTGGACGAATTGGTAGCCAATAGTCTTCGTCTTGAGCCGGTGGTTGCCAGCGTTCTTCTACTGAGTTTGCTCCTGGTGCGCCCCGGCCACTCGTGATTTTACGCTTGCGGAATTGATCTTTCAGTCGATCAATAAATGCTTCAGCCTTGAATGGAGGGAGTTGTCCAACATCAATATAAAACACACGTCGTTCTGGCGCACGGGTGTTGTGTGTACAACAGCCATTCACAATGAAATTGTGATATTCATTATCCACTGTAATATCAAATACTTCTTCTTTTCCGTCTTCTTCAATAGAAATAATGTTTTCTTCTTCTGGCAGCAAAACATCACTAATGGTTACAGAGTATGAAGTTGTTGGCGGCATTACTCTGCCAATTTCAATTTCATGACCACCTTTACGATGTCTTGTTTTTAGATGTCCTGAACTCAATCCAATGGATGACCATAGTTCTTTAATGTCTCTGACGAGTTCTTCATTGCATAATTCAATAGTTGAGAACCATGTGCCTTTATTTGTGTGACGTTCGCATCCATCGGCGTCTGACAGACCTTCTATGAATGCACGGCGAATATTCTTCGGCGCTGTGAAAACCCATTTTGGAATACGATTACAATCATGATTGTTGATGTAACCCATTCTCGTCATTAAAGAACAGGCAAAGGTAGAATCTACCACATGCTTGCCGCATCCCGTCAAACTTCTTTTGTCTGTCTCAAATCGCACTTTCCCAAAATAGTTCTCTAATTTTGCTCGATATACTTCGTTGATTGTTTTGTCTGTTCCGGCTGAAAAAGACAATTGAGAACCATTGTGGATGTTCCCATCTCCGCATAGAAAACCAAACAATCTTGCAAATTCCTCGTCAACAATATATGGTAAAGAAATACGTTCTTCGTTTCTTTGATTTTTATTGACTTGGATCAATTTTGAACTGTCTAATCCAAAAACCTCGCAGATCTTTTCTGCTTTGGATAATGGCAGAGCTTTGTTTTTACAGTACAGGAATTGCTTGGCTCGACCAAAATTATGGCATTCTCGCAACAAGTTTGATTTGTTTTTGTATTGTTTTTTGCGGAAAGTAAATAATTGTTCTTTGGATAACTTAGCCCACGGTTCTGACTCGAAAAACGGAATTTCCACCTGTTGATTGGCATCATTGTCAACCAATAATAGGCGATCTTTACCGATTTGCAAATCTTGCATATCTACATACTGAACGACGCCTGTTCTGTTGACCAAAACTGGGTGCGTTTTTGTTCCCCGTAGTTCAACGTGCTTAGTGCGAACTTTCAATATATCCTGAATGCCATTATTGACGAACCAGGAAACCTTTGCTGGGATTATTCCTTTAGGAGTAAGTGACCAAACGCAATCTCCGACTTTGAGATTACGAATCAGTTTATAACTGTCTTCAGTGCGAACACGGGAATCCCCCACCAGACACAGCCTATATACGACCATTGCGTCTTCCATCAATCTCAAGCTGTGAGCCGGTCCACGGGCTGGCTCGATTAAGCTCTGACCGTATGGAAAGAATGTCTTTCGATCATCGCCAATTCGGAAGTGAACGACTTGGCTTGGAGCAAACCTAATGGCCGTCGTTTGATTCAATTCCATTTCGTTTTGTCCGGTGACTGGTCCTCGTATGATGGCCTGATAATCAGGGCCTTCTTTGCTTTGTTGGTACTCAATCATCTTGCCCTTTACCGTTTCGATGCGATACATCGTTTCGGGAGGCAATGGCATGGCTCGATAAATGCCCTCTTTAGGGTTATCTGGATTGATGACCATTTCTACGAACCAGTCGCCAGAAATACACAGGTTCTTGAACCATGTCCAACCTTGGCGATTCATATTCAACATCTTGCGGTGCAACAGCAGAAATTCAACTTCTTCACGAATTTCGTCGTTTGCTGTAATCACTTTGAATATGTTGCCATCTTCATCTTTTTGGCAATTGTGTAGAATCACAGAATCCGTAGCGAAGCATTTGTGTCCTTCAACTGAAATGTCATAAACATCTTGTTCTGGACCTTCTTCAATCCCTACAACTCTACGACGATCTTCGTGCTTGTAAAGAGTTCTGATTTCCTTTGGGGTGAATCCTTCTTTTTTTACCCAGGCGTCTATTGTCGCCCAATCGAAATTTAGTTTGTTAGCAATTTGTCGGGTGGTTAATCCGCCACCAACCATACGAATTACTCGATTTACTTTTTCATAGTCAGGATTACTTTTGCCTGTTTTCCAATCGTCGATGAATTGACGCTCACTGATCCAGCCTTTTGCAAAACTGAATAGACGAGGAAATTGTTTGTGTTTAAGATCGGACGCAGCCGACAGACGGTAAAACGGCATTAGTTCGTCGCCGAACTGAAGTTCTCCTGTTTCAATCCATTCCCCGTTTTTCTTTAGAACGAGGTGATCCAGGGTGGCAGTGTACTTTGTGCCATTGTCCAGGATGATAGTTAGAGTTTTGGCTTTTTTGACCAATCGTGGAGCGAAAGCCCAACCGAGAGTGTAATCTCTTTTAATGAAGTCATAGCAATAAACCAAAAATCTCTCATCGGCTCTTTTTTCTGCCAACTCTTTTATGGTTGTAACGCCGAATGGAGTTGTGATTGGAGTATCACCTGCAACGCACGCTTCATCAGCGAAGACTGTCATTGCCATTTCGATTTCCGGGACATTACGCAGACGCTCATACTCTTTATATCGCATAGAGCGATTGGAGAGTGTCGTCGTGTCAATCATGTCGTTGGTTTGACGGTAGCTTGTTTGGCCACCCGGTCCACCACCGCTTTGAAAATCTGTCCCTAATGCTTCTGGCTGGGAAATGCCAGCAGTCCCGAAGTTCTTAGGGTCTTTACGAGCCGACAGAGGGTCTTTCTCTGTGGCATATGTGAACAATTTGAAAAAGTCTGACCAAAGTGGCATGTTTTTATCCCTCTCTAATTAAGTAAAGTACCGGCAGGTACGATGTTAGTTATTAAGGTGAATGTGTTTTTTCTCCCAAAGGACCATAATGAAGAAAGTTCTTTTCGTTTGCAGCCATCTACATTCGGGTTCTTCTGCGTTATGTGACGCATTAAATCACCATCCTCGGATTCAGGGTTACAACTTAGCGGTTCGCAGTCCGTATGTGGGACCACCCAATTTATTGACTCTTACAGAGCAGCATCATAAATTAGACAATCGTTCTGCAATTTACATGGATGAATTGCTTCACAATCATCACTTGTCAACTAAGGCAGCTTATAAAGAGTGTAAATTCATCTATATTGTAAGAGAACCTGCTGCTGTTTTGAATTTATTGATAGGTAACGAAAAAATGAAACCGTCTTTTGCCGTTAGGCATTACACCTATCGACTCAGACGGTTGTGCGAAATGGCCAAACGGACACCGGGCGCTGTATTATTGACATGGGATGATTTAATCGAAAACCGAGGCATTTCTTTAATTGAAGATTATCTTAATCTCAGACAACCTATTGTTTACGACCCTGCGTCTCTTGCTCCATTCAAAAGAACGTACTCTACCGATCTTGTTGGGCTGCAAGTGCGTTCCAAAGTGGAAGATACCTACCAACGATACCTGTATTACCTGAAAAGTCAAAATCTTCAACATTGGTCTTAATTGGTACTACTGGAGCCTCTTTGAGAAACCACAAAACACCAGTCCATGTTCGAGAGTATTCATAACATCATTAAAATTGATGCTCCTTTTCTTTTAAGCCTCTTTTTGTCTTTCCATAGAAGCCCACTTCAACCAAATCTGGTGCTTCTTGTTCCCATTTTTTTACTTGGGTGACTACTTCTGAATAACTTAGATGTGGCGGCACCTGAACTGTGATGTTCGGCAAGCGTGGCGTTTTTGGCGGCTCAGGAATGACTTCAGGTGGTTGAACTTGAGCTATTGGTTGAGTTGGTTCTTGGTTGGCATGGTGTGTCTTGACGCCGAATGCCACAAATAGGATTACTGTAAGAACTCCTACGGTCCAGGATAGATTGACTCCTTTCATGTGCCTCCCTTGGCTTCAAATACTTCCGTATACTCTATATATGGCACAGGGTATTTATTTGCGAAGGGCGTGACTCAATGTCGGGATTTATAAATTGGCTTCAACGGCGAGATGAAAATTTTGGCGGATCGGCAGGTGATCCATCAAATGCCGGTCTGAATCAGCCTGAAAATGGAGAACGAGAGATCACGGTCGAACCCAATTCCGCCCTGGATGGAAGTGATCGTCCCATTACTGCAAAGAATCGCAGCAAGAAAATTGTCGGGCGTGCAGGCGGCGTGATCTTCAGCAAGAAGAAGTGTAACTGCAAATAAAAAAGCCCGGCGATTTGCCGGGCTTTTTCGTTACTTACTTGGTTGAAGTATGTAATCTTTTGGATAGATTCCTTGTGGTCCATTTCTGTCCACGATTGGAATCTCTGGTACTATTGGACGGTATTTATGTGGCACAATGTCATTGTCTGCATACACCACGCAAATCCATCCGTCCCAACGACGATTGAATTCTTCCATAGTCCAAGTACGAATTTTGAGTGAACTATCACTGTTGTTGATGTACTTGACAATTCCCTTTTTTTCGTCGTAATGCACCAAGGTCATTGCGTGACCTGGGACTGCAAATAAACAACCACGTCTTTCTACAACAACCGATTTGATGATTAAGCTACGATCAGACGTACTTGTTGTCTGTTCATATCTTACTCTCAGTTGCTTCAATTTTTGAGCCGCACTACCTGGACTGGCGTAACTTTTACAATCAGCCAAGTCTGTCATATTGATTAGTTTTGGTTCTTCAGCATATCGTCCGCATGTTTCCAGCGAACACCATACACACTGAATGCCTGTTTTGTTGAAAACTCGATCCTTCATTGGGATCGGCACCATGACATCGGTGAGGTCTTCGTCTGCCTCGCCTTCATACTCAGCTACAGGATTTATCTGTGCTGGAATGTCAGGATTTGGATATTGATGAGTTGCCTGTCCACGCAACTGATTTTTTGGCAATGTGATGGCAATGCCGATGAACACCACTGTTAGGCAGGCCAAAACCGTAAGCAACTTCTTCATGAGCCTCCTGCTCGTGCATTAGTCGATTACGTTCAGATACTCCTTATAAAAGACAAGTTCTCCAGGCGCTAATAGCAAATGCTTTTGCCACATTAGCCAGAACTTCCATTGTCTTTTCATATACTTGCAAACAAGATTCCGTTGCTCATCTGCAAGGCTCGCATCCGAACGATATACATTAGATATATAGCCTTGGCAGGAAGATAATTGAGGAGCGTAGGTGCGAACAAACTCTCTCCAAAGCCAGTTTAACCGCTTTTTGGTGTGAAGTGTGCTTTCTGTCGTGTTTTCAAAGTAATAATCATACAACTCAGGAGACATGGGCTGTCGAAAGCTGTTGTGATGTGATGCTATTGATTCTTGATGATAAGTAAGCAAAAGATGATTTGGCAGTATCGTTGCCGAGTGATTGAATACCAAATCTTTGGATACACGGCATTCGTCCATAAATGGCAGAGCTTGTTCCTCTGAACATCTATTGAGATGCCAATGCTTCACCGAATAGTGGTCGCTAGGCTTGAATTCCTCTGCAATAGTCACGACTACTTTTTGATAATCGCTTCTATTGCAGAGGAATATTGAACACGGAACGACAAGCCACTCTTTGATGAGATCGGTGCGAATTAAGTATTCAATTGCAGGAGTCATTACTCATCGTCTTCGTCTTCGTCTTCGTCGTCTTCGTCTTCGTCATCGTCATCGTCCCAATCGTCATCGTCATCTTCGTCATCATCCCAATCGTCGTCGAGATCGTCATCATCGTCATCATCGTCGAGAAGATCGTCGTCATCATCGTCATCATCGTCATCATCGTCATCATCGTCATCAAGAAGATCGTTATCATCGTCATCATCGTCGTCATTGTCTTCTTCGTCTTCTTCGTCTTCATCCCAATCTTCGTCTTGGGCAAAGATAATGCGATCCTCTTCAGTGTCGAAATCGAGTTCACAATTGCTGTAGTACAGGCCGCTCATGGTTGATTCTCCTTTTTTTGATGGTGACGGCAATACATATCATAGGAGGAGCCTATGAAAAAACTATTGCTATTTTTGTCTTTGTGTTTGCCATTTTTCTCAGGTTGCACCGCAGCCCCATTGATTATCAGCCCAATTGTTACGGGCGTAATCATGTGGAAAGACGGTGAAGCCCACAAATATTATAACGAGGAAGCCCATACTCTGTATCGGGCAACGAAAATATCCTTAAAAGAATTGGATCACCCAATTATAAAGGATGAACCTACAAAAGATGGCGGTCGCTACATAGTGGCTGGCGAAGGTGATAAATTCAAAATCGTCATCCGACAAGTAAAACCGCACATCACTGAGGTCAAAATTCGCATAAACTTCATGGGCAACAAGCCTTATACAGAATTGGTGTATGGTCAAATTGACTCAAACACCAACACTATCGACTTTGACGACCAAGGCAAACCGACAAAACGTAAACAAAGACGGCAATCTGGTCAATAGGTTTAACAGACTTTTCTTGACGCATTGCTGCCATATTTATATGTTGTTCGACCTCCGGCCCTAACCGTGGTGTAACAACCAACTTTCGGGGCCGGTGTTGTTGGCACAGGGTCACAATCGCATGATCTAGGCTTGCAATTGTCATTATGGCAGGCCACGCACCCAGAGTTATTTGCTGGTTTCCACGGCTTTCCATATTCAGGAGCGTTTGCGTCACAATAATTCGGTTTTGCACAGGTGCAAACGATCTGCTTTCTCATTAGCTTTCCGTGTCTGTTTTCAAACAATGCCGAATCATGATCGCCAACCAAATCGTCATCATTTAACAGCCGTAGGCAGGCATACGCAGCATCCAGGATTTCCCCTTCATTGGATTCTGATACCCCTACCAATTTATCGTTGTCGAAATAATATGCTGTTTGATCTGGCACGCTGATTTCCAGATCAAACAATGGATTTGCATCCAAGGCCGTTACTGGACCAAGTTTATCCGACAACCTCATTGTTTTGGTTGTAAGTGTGCGAACGATTTTCAAATCTCCGTGCATTTGAACCTCGTGTGGCTCCTGAATGTCCTTCAGGACAGCATCAATGTCAACATCTTCCAACATCATGACTTGTTGACGAAGAATGCCTCTCTGAGAAAACACTTCACGAATAATTGTTTGATATTTTCCACCCTCGGCATGGTCGATTGCCAATATTTGTTGTGCCATTGCATCAAATAATCGAACTGTGGTTGGAACTTGAACGACAGCCTTTAACAAGTAATGTGCAATAATGTCTCTGGACAATTTCATGCCATCACGCAAAACGTATCCCTGGTTAATGTGAGCCACGCCAATACGAACCAATATCTCCCAGAACGCTCCTGTAAATACACGGCTGAAGCTGTGAGACTCGCTTAGGAGTTGGTCATCTCGACCTTTTCCTGGTAATTTTTCTGGTTCTGTATATTTGAAGTATTGGGTCATATCTCGTAGGCAGTTTAGCAATTCGCCATTCTTGCCTTCTGTGATGTGATGTAGTCCTGTTCCCATTTCAGCAGCGAGACGTGTCAAGATGTTGGATTTCATCAAGTCGCCATTTGTTTCTGTAATGGCGTGGTCGATCAATGCGTCGTATTGCAAAGAAATCAAAGTCGCTGTCATGTCGCCAAATGCTTCATGAAAAGCCCAGACTTCAACAGCTTGTGTGTCCCACCAATCTGGACGTAGAATATCCAGAAACGCATGTCCAAATTCATGCACCACAACCGGGCGTGCATCGCAAGCAAAAACATTCTTATTCATTTTTGGATCGCCAAAGAAGAAAAATCGCAGTGAACCACGGTCATAGTAGGCGTTGAGGTCTTTTCCAGCACGAGGCATCAAAATCAATGATTGTACTGCTGCCCATTGTTTGATTTGTTTAGGAGATTTTCCTGCCATGTAAACCAGGGCGTTGTGAACCATAATCTTCAAAGCAAGCGCTTGTTGCTGAAGACTGCCCAATGGATACCCGCCTCCCATTTCTCCAAGAGATCGCATTGCTAACATTGTGTCTCTTGGCTCTAATTCATTGACGACTAAATTGGGATAAATCGGGTCGTTTAGATAAACCTTGGTGTTCGGGTCTGTAGGACGTTGTGGCGTCACAGGACGTGATTTTCTGTTGACAATAATTGCTTGAGCAGTCACAGCGTCCGCTGTCTTTCCTAGATTTTTAATCCAGTTGATTATTCCTTTAAGCATACCAATCTCCTTTTGTTTTCAAAGACATTGGTATATATCCAAAAGAGGAATGAATCATGAGTAGAGAACATCAGATTAAAGAAGCTCGTACCATCGAAGCCATGAAAAAAGGTTACATGGGCTTAGAGGGCAAATTTTGCAGCATCGCCAAATATGTTGGTCAGCCAATATTCCATCAAGGAAGTCGTGTGTTTGAGCAGAGCTTTATTGATGATCCCTATGAAATTCCTGAAGCTGATGATATTCCTATGATGGAAGAAGATCAGAATTCCTATGAAGTTGGACAACAATTCGATGGTCTGACTCGTGGAATGAATCTAACCATTTCAGTCGCTTATCATTTGCGAGAGATCACTTGCAGGTACGAAGGCAGAATTGTTTACAAGGAAATCGCTGGCGAATTGGAAGGCTATGCGCCTGATCCTGCCTGGGAAGATAAAATAGAAACACTTTCTTCTCTCGCTAGAAAATCAGAGCGACAGCAGCGTCCGATTGATCGGGCCAAGTTAATCGAGTCAAATCAAAAGAAAAGAACCGAAATACTTGAATACTTGAAGTTAAAATGGGGACTGTAACGAAAGAGATATTTGAAATGAATACATACGGAAAAGGAGCAATCCTATGAACGACATCCTGCGTGATCTATTGTTAAATGGATTTATGATTTACCCGTACAATGGTAAATTTATCGTCAAAAAAGAAGCCGTCCCGTCCAACCTAATTGTCATCAAAGAAACCGAGTATGACAGTTATGAGTTTGCCGTTGAAGCTGCTGAAGTTATGCTTAATGCCCCCCAAATGGCGGATTGGACTGTAATTGTCCGATATAATCGGGGTTTAGGGATTGAATATAAAAATCTCCCGGATGTTCGGGCAGCAAACAAAGAAAAAGCCAAAGCTCTTGCCGAATATACGGCAGGGGAACTATTAGTCGGTTCTACGGTAGTAATATCCGAAGTTAAAGTACGTCTCAAAATTTGATCTGACGAGGATACATACTGATAGACCGTCTCTTCATAAACAGGAGAATAATTATGGATGACTTCAAAACTGAAAAATGGACGCTGGATGATGGCCGTCGAGCCGAGCGTCGGGTCACGGAAAATGCTTCTGAAAACGGGCAGTCCGAACGAGTAGTCGAATTGCACGTCGAAGATGAGCGACCGCTTAGACTCCAGCAGCGTGTAGTGGAAAAGAGTAAGCCTATTGTTTACGAACGTAAGGTTGAAACTCTTGATCCAATGACAGGTAATGTTGTAGAGCAAAGGGTTGAATCTATTGAACCCAAAGTTCAAATGCAATTGGTAGAGCACATTGCTTCTGCCAAGAGCGTATCCGCACTATCTGTGCAAGACGACTGTGATTGCCACGTCACCAAAGATGAAATGGTTGAAACAATTGTTGCAGCTATTAAAGCAACTCGTGAGACAGCCCCGATTCGGGAAGTCGTTCGGGAAGCGGCTCCAACAATTCACGCACAGTCCATGCCAAGCCCAGGTAGCCTTGCCGGTCGCCTAAACAGTCTTGGTTTGGCCGATGAGATTGCGAGTCGTGTTGACTCCGGCGAAATGTCAATGATGGACAAGGTATTGCTGGGAGTTATTGCGGCTCAGGTCATAGGTCTTGGATACATAATTTTCTTTATGTAAGCTAGGATATAACCATGCCAATTGAAGGCTGGCGGTCATTGTTAGAATCAACAACATGGGGAGGTTGTGCTATTACTTTGCACAATCTCCCTTTTGGTTATACCGATATTGTTGTTGCGAAGATCAAGCCAGCATCCATAGCAACTGTTTCGCATTCTCGCTCATCAATGTACGAGCTTCAGAAATCTGCTGCCTCTTGGGACTTACCTGACTTTAAGGCGTTATCAAGTCACTAGCCGTCAACACATATGGCAATTCAATTGTTGTACTTGGTGTTGTGCTGGCACCTGAATAAGTATTGGCAATCTTCTTTGCCAATTGTCCGGCCTTTGCTCCAGCCTGCCAAACAATTTGCGTTGTGATGCGACTTGATCCATCAAGCGTATTCTTAGTGAACATATAGCTGCTGGTCCGGCCTCGCAAATGCGCCCAATCGCCTAACATGGCACTATAGTCTAGGCCATAATCTGTCACCATTTCATATTCACTTGCAGTCAGCCATTCACCTGTTGTCCCAGCCGTTGTTACGTTTACTGGCACCGTGAATGTGTCTGCTCCAGTTACAGCGACTACTATGGAGCCACTGAGAGTTGGCGTGCTGTTGGAGTCTACAAAATACACTACGTCATTCGTTGTCAAGCCGTGAGCAGTTGATGTAATCACAGATGGATTTGCAGCGGTATTTCCACTTATTGCATGACTAAGGCGAATCAATCTTCCGTTTGATTCAGGCGTAGCAAAACGATTGGCGATGCTATCCTTCTCGAAGTAAGAGGGAATATCGGCAACGCCAGCGAACTTATTGAACTTGAGCTTGAGTTCTGCGCCTGTATTTGAGACGTAAGTGCGGAAAGCGGTGTTGCCTTTCTTTTGACGGATAAATAAACGAAATGGGCCACCAGCCCGCTCCCCGCCGCCTCTTGTGGCGTTATCAATTCCTGCCACAAACCAATCCGAAAAACCAGTCGTGCTATTCAGAATATCTCTGATTTCAGATGCTAGTGTCGCTCCAGGTGTCGCACCTGCCACGTTTACGGTTAATGAGGCAAAGTTTTTGAAGTCTGGATCATAGGCAAAATTGATCGTTAGATTCCCGCTGGCTGATAGATCATAAGGCTCTACGTTCCAGGCAATGAATGCCTCGCCTTTATTTTTGTTTGCTGGGACTTTGAAGGTAAGAGAATACCCTTTGTAGTCGCCTAGCGCCCAATAGCCTTCATATTCAGCGTCAAATAGATTTTGGAAGAATGACATTGTTTACCTTCATTTCAAGTTCAAAAAGAAATACCCATCTTGCTCCTGTATTTAGAGCGTGACGGGTATTTTTTTGAGAAACTTACCGGGCAAGAGCAAGGCTTAGGCACCCGTCTCGATAATATCGAGAAGTGGCTTCCTAACCAATGTGCTTTTGTTAGGGTTCAGCTTCCTAATAGGGCTATCCGTTCGGAGAGACACGCCCTTGGCAATACGGTCACGCCTGTAGGTCTTTACAGGTGCTTTTCCCGCAGTTCTGATGACTCGACCTTCCCGGAGTTCATATCCACGTATTAAATCCCTGGTTTGTTCAATAATCAGGATGGTTCTTCGCACTGGATGAGTATGTGTACCCTTATACCAGAAACGAGCAACAGGCATGTTTTTTACGATTTCGTACTTCATCTTGTTTCCTCTCACTTCTTCAGAATTTAGTTGAGCAGTTCTGCCGCATATTTGGAATTACTCAATAGTTTATTTGAAAACCGATTGTCGGTCAACGGAACTTTGAACAATATTTCCGTGGGCATTTTTATACTTTGTTTTTAGAGTCCACGCACGATTTGCTTGAAGTGATCCAGGTCTTCACGACTGGCTTGAACTTGTCCTTCGAGGAAGATTTCAAGCCAAGTTCCATCGACGCCGCCCAAATCATCGGCATCTTTCATTCTTTGAACATAATTCTTGACGACATCATCTTCCATCGTCACTGCGTATTCCATGATGTCTTTAGGATCAGAGAATTTCCCAAATTCATTCGACTCAAAAGTGGCAACTCCACCTAATCCAATGATAACGTCTGAGAATTGTGTGACATGCAGCATTTCTGATGCTGCCTCTTTGAGAAACAGTTCCTTGTATTCGGCGCAATGCAATCCAGTTACGGCGCTGGCATGGTACAAGTAAAAACGTAAATGTTTCCATTCGTTTTTAAGATCGCAATTCAACAATTGGATTAGCTTTTCTTTCGTCATCATTTCAATCATTCCTTGTGAAAGGGTGTATCTTTGTGTCCGTGGTCATGAGTGTATTCCATCTCTCTGAATGCACCGTAATTAAACGATGGCTTTGTAGTAGAATTGGTGACTTTCCAAGCCAATTCAAATCCATACTTTGCCACTTTTTCAATGCCAGCGAAATTGATTTTATCCGCTGTGTCTCTCGGCGTGTGATAATAGTCGTGCATTCCAGTATGCAAGAATGCAATTGGCACTTTCTTATTGTAGAAGCTGGCATGATCGCTGCCTCCACTACTTCTGCCTGTTATGCTTTTAGCAAATGAGTATTTGCCACTCAACTCTCCGATGATGCTGGACACATCAGGAGAACTTTCTCCCTCGTTGAATGCGACTGCGGTGCGAGCCTTGCCCAAATATCCAACCATATCCATATTGAGCATGAATATGTGATTGCGTATATTTGGACTGCCCTGCGGGAACAGTGGATTGTCGCAATAATATCGTGATCCAATCAATCCCATTTCTTCCGCACTAAAAGACATGAATACGACAGTTCTTTTATTTTGTCCTCGTAAAGATGCGAAGGTTTTGGCGATTTGAAGTAAAGCCACAGTGCCAGATGCGTTGTCATCGGCCCCAGGGTGTATTTTTCTTCCCCCTGATCGACTCATAGATGGCCCCCACCCAATATGGTCCATGTGTGCGCCAACCACTACGATCTCATCTTTTATTTCGGTTCCTTCGATCCAAGCAATGATGTTTTGTGTGAAGTCATCACCTGTTTCATTTTTTGGCCCGGCATTCATTCTTTGAATATTGAATTTTTGGTAATTCGTGTCGAGTCCAAAGCTCTCGTATATCTTTTTAAGATATACGGCAGCAATAACATTTCCTTTTTTGCCAGACATCCGACCTTCTAATTCCGCAGAACACAAATATTCCAAGTGCTTTTGAAGTTCTTCCTCGGAAATATCGGCAATGGCTTCATCATAAGTCTTCTTTGGCGGCGGTTTGACTTCAGGAGGCAGCAAAGGTTTTTTGGGTGGTACAAATTCCTTTTGCACAACTGGTGGTACGACAACCATACGCTTGCCAACATAGACGGCAAGCAAAAAAATACTCAAAGCAATGACAACGAGTTGCAGCTTACGCATAGCAAAACCCTGATTTATTAGCGTGTTGGCTATATATTCTGTCCAAACTACCTACAAGGAAGCTGGACGCCGCTTTAATTAGAAAAGGAATATAATGGATCAACCTGTGTTTTTCAAGAGCAAACGTGACTCTATCTGGCGTTCAAGGCATAAAACCCTTGAAGATTTCTACAAACATGGGGGAAAAATCCTGAAGCGAGGAGAGGGCAAGAAAAGCCGCCTCCAATACGACCCAGATTATTTCACTCTGGACAAATATGAACTCGAAATCGACCCAGACGAGACGATAGAGAGTGTTGAAGCCTACGACGCTGATCGCCAAAGAAAAGAAATCATCAAGTGTTATAACAGCTTCGCTTATTTTTGCCACAAATATGTGAAGATTCTTCACCCTATGGACGGTTTGATTCCGTTCGTTCTTTATAACTATCAGCGTAAAGTCATTCAAGAATACGAAGACCACCGATTTAACATCATCAGTAAATTTCGTCAAGGGGGCCTGACCACAGTTACTCTTTTGTGGGGCATGTGGCGGTGCATGTTCCAACTCGACCAACAGATCATGATATTGGGGCGAACCGACCGTGACGCCACCGATATTGGAATGATGGTGGATCGTTCCATTGAAAACTTCCCTGAATGGCTAAAGCCTAAGAAAGATGGGAAGTGGAATGACCACATGAAAATGTTCACAGATACGGGATCGGCCTTAAAGTTTCACTCTCCTGAAGCCGCTCGTGGTAAGTCCGTTACGTTCTTGATTGTGGACGAAGCAGCGTTCATTGATGATATGGACAAGCACTGGAAGGCTATGTGGCCTATTCTATCGACGGGTGGTGGTTGCACCCTTGTTTCGACGGTCAATGGTCTTGGCAATTGGTACGAACAAACGTATCACGAGGCACAAGAAAAACAAAATAGATTCAACGTCATCGACTTAGACTATTGGGAACACCCAGACTACAACGATGATGAATGGGTCAAAGAACAAAAGGCCCAGCTTGGAGAGAAAGGCTTCTTACAGGAAGTATTGCGAGAGTTTCTCGGCTCTGGTGACACCTACTTCTCTGCCAAAATCATTACGCAACTTACAGAACAAACCAGAAATAATTACCCTAGTCGTAAACTGTTCCCAAAATGGGTCAACAAATCAGGCCGTATTGCCGTGCTTGAGAGTGAAGATCACAACAAGGGGGCTATGTGGGTTTGGAAAGAGCCAATTGATGGTCATGAATACATCATTGGCGCTGACGCTTCTGAAGGGCAAGGCAACAATAATGACAACTGCTGTTTCCAGGTAATTGACACAGCAACCTTAGAACAAGTTGCTGAGTTCTATTCCAACATTATCGTTCCCCACGAATTCGCTCAAGTAATGAACGAAGTGGGCATTTATTACAACAATGCTCTTGTTGTTGTCGAAAATATGGGTCCAGGTGGTGCCGTATTGAGCAATTTGCAATTTACTTTGTTTTATGAGAATCTCTTTTATGAAAGTCTTAAATCGGCCAATGTGAAGCCCGGTATCAAAATCGGTGTTGCGAACCGATCTCTGTATTTGGAATCTCTCCAAAATAGGCTATTGAATCAAACTGTCCGAATTAACAGTATGCGGTTCGTCATGGAACTCCAGACTTTTGAGTACAACCCTGTCACTCGAAAAGCAGAAGCTCAGAAAGGCAAGCACGACGACGCTATTATGTCTATGTGTATGGCTCTTTATGTCCGTGATTCCATGCTGCGAGACATACCATTTGGAGCAGAGGTTCCGAAAGAAGTTACGGCAACGCTAAAAGCTCAAGTGTACGAAGAAATCAAACGTGAGTTGATGGAAGGAAAACCAGAAGATTTCCTCATGGATGATGAAATAGACCTTTTAGCACCTGATAAAGATACTGTCCTGCCTGGCGTTCTTTTTAATGTTCAGAGGAACAATGACCGACTTTTGCGTGAATTCGGGTGGTGATTACTATGTTTCACAGAATATATAAAACACAGCGTATGTGTTCGACAGAATGTCGGAATATCGCCTGTCATCGAAAGAGGCGAAATTAAATGTCGTTCATGAAATACCTTGAAAATAAAGCTCAAACAAGCATCCTTGTCGTCATGGACGAATACAAGGAAAAGCTGCACGCTGACATGGCGAGCCTTATGCTCAAACCAGATAAACAGCTTGTCGAAGCTCGCAAAAATATCGTCAACATCAAAGAAGTAGCCAGAACTTTATCAGAATTAGCTTATCCTTTGTCGGATGAGTTCAAGATGGCAATACGCACTGCCGATCCGAAACGAGTAAATCACGCCCACATGACATTTCGTCGATGGGCTGATTATCACAAACCAGATCAGAGTTTGTCCGATAAGATCGAAACAGCAATGTTTCAATATCAAGCTAAATTATACGGCAAGGATTTCGGACCAGAAGAAGCAGATGATGTCGTTAAATCGTTGATTGCTGAATCAACATCAATTATTGACCAAATGATTCACAACATAAATTTGGCAATATCTAAAATCCCGACATGGCATGAACATAAAATTGTAGTAGAGGCCATCTGCCCAGAAGTGGGCTGGGTGGTGTCCGAGGCTAAAATCTCGGTAGGCGATGCGTTCCAGGCAGTTTTCTTGTACGAACACACGTCAACAGGATTTAAGTCCAAATTGCTCACTGAAGAAGAGTTGCCCGGAAGTCTAAAAAATGACATGCAAGATTTGCTGGCAAAGCTCAGAACCAACCCTAAATACAACAAGATATTGACTCTGTATATGACAAGACCATTATCTGAACGTAGATATTTTGAAATCGCAAAAAGAGATTTGTCACTTGGGATTGAAGCGGTTTTGCCGAGCCACATAACCCTAGCGAACAGTCCTTTGCCTGGAAACTCCGATGTATGGAAAGTCCGGGTTGAAGAAAAATATCTCAAAGAATGTCTCCATGAGGGAGATGTAAAAGAATATCAAGTCATAGGGGAAGAAGCCCCAATGCGCTGGATCGAGAGGATGAGTACATGAAAAACAACACAAATGAAACAAAGGTGGCTTTGCAGAAAGCGTTATCGCAAGTACCGCAGGATCACTCTTTGTCAGAAGTACGTTATCACATACGGGCCGCTCTAGGAAAGCTAGAGACTGTTGAAAAGAAACGGGATCGTCGTGAGGTTAACTCAGAACGTCGTGAATTGGCACGGGGCCAAGGCAATGCGTATGCGTATGACCCGTTCCGAGCAATTCAGGCTATTGATGAGGAAATATCCAAAGAGAAAGCCAAGATTGAAGACATCCAACAACGCCGCCGAAAGGTAGATGACGAGAAAGATGATGGCGATGAGCTTCAAGCAGTTCTTGGTTAATGAGACTCGTAGAAACAAATACGATTACTCTTCATTATTGGTCGAACTACCAGAAGAAATTGCAGACAATGCAATTTCTTGGGGGTGGGATCATGTACCTAATGAATCAGTATTTCTCGATCCTAAAGACCCTGGTTTCGGTCGAGAGGATGACCCTCACATTACTTTGATATACGGCATTCATACAGACAACTTAAAAGAAGTCTCTGACTTGTTTACCGAAGAGAAAGAGTTTGAGTGTAAATTAGGCAAGATTGATTTGTTTACGAAAAGCGACAAATTCGATGTGCTGATTGTAGGTGTGGAATGCGAAGAACTACACAGGCTAAACCGAAAGATGCGAAGAAGTTTAGAGGCTACAGAAAGTTATCCTGTTTATGTGCCTCATGTTACAATTTGCTACATGCGAAAAGGTGAAGGCCGACAATACATTGGCAATGATGCCTTCGTAAATGAAAAGTTTACGATCAATAAGATTTTCTTTTCCTCGAAAACTGGCGAGAAAACGCCAATAAAGTTAGGTTCAAAATGAAAAAAGATTGGCATGGCTTAGTTAAGATTCTTGAAATCCAACACGTCCGAGACGGCAAGGTGATTTGGGAAGAAAAAAACCTACTCAACACTTTACACATTGGTGGAGAAATGTTTATGTTGACTTGTGCCTTTGATTCCAGCCCAGGCACATATCCACCAGCAAACTATTACTTTGGACTAGACAATCGTGCAGCTATCACTGTTGATGATCTCATGACAGATATTGCCGACGAGCCATCTGACAATGGATATTTACGACAAGCTGTAAGCTCATCAGGACAGTTCACCATTGATGTTGTAAGTGGAGCTTACAGAGCCACCAGCCAGATCGTCACGTTTATCGCAACAGGATCAGGCTGGGGTCCAGTGTCTAATTTATTCATGGTAGGGAATGGAATTTTATTGGCCAGCAATCCATTGTCTAACACACTCACTTTGACAAGTGGAGATGCCATCAATATGCGAATGGCCCTCGCTTTAAGAGATGTTCCTGCTTAATTCATGGTGTCTTGCAGTAATTCATCAGGCTTAATTTCAACAAAATGCACAACATTAAATTTGTGTATGCCTTGTTGAACCTTGTTGTACTGTCTGAATTCCAGCCATTCTGAACCGCCGTCTTTTAAGTCCAAAAGTCTTTCGGAAGTTCCTAGCTGGACGGTTACAACATCTTGCACTTCTTTAGGCACGTTATCGCCACCAAGTTCCAATTTCTGAGGTAGATTGATATTGTAGCCTTCTTCCATAGGCATAATTGCCTTGTTGATCGCTTCATTCGTCAACTTGTACTTACAGAACATCTCTTTGGCAGGCTCAGAAGTCGTTCCACGATGGAACCATACTGGCACACTAATGCCTGTAACTTCAAGCGATTCGCCAGAATGCAACTTATAGCGTTGTTTCCGGTTCAAATAGATGTAATGCGAAATAGTCAGCGTTGCCATTCTTTGGTCCTCACGAATATATAGATGGTAGGAGTCGTCTTCATGCTAAGAGTCGTCTTCATGCTAAGGAGTAGCGATGTTCAAATTATCTTATGTTTTTGTCTTTTTGGTCAGCTTTCTGGCTTCTGTTGCCACCGCTGAGTCCCCTTCTGCGTACACATACGATGCGCTAGACAATATGCCGATTATGGAGCGTCGCCCGGCTGGTTTTGCGGGCATGGCTCCCAACGAACAACGTGGTCCAGAGTTCCGTAAGTTTCTCGCTGTATCTGTTAAGATCAGTGTTGGTGGCGGTTCTGGTTCTGGAACTATCGTTTATTACGATGCAGCTAAAAATCTTGCTTACGTCGCATCCTGTGGACATATGTGGAATCAAGGAACCATGTCCGCAGAAGAAGGCAAGCGTAGAAATATGACCTGCAAAGTCATCGCTTGGTATCATAACGACAAGAAGTTGGATGCTCCCAAGAGTTACAATGCCAATGTAGTATTCTATAGTTACATCCAGGGTCAGGATACATCACTTGTGATTTTTACCCCAGATTGGCAACCTGACTATTTCCCTATTGCTCCTGTGAATTATGAGTATAAAGCTGGTCGTCACGCCCACTCTTTGGGGTGTGATGGTGCCAATGAGGTTGCGCACTACGACATTGAAATGCTTGGGCTTGGCGGTGGTGATTTAATCACAAACCAAAACAGCCCACGCCCAGGACGTTCTGGCGGTGGGCTGATGGATGATGATGGTTATTATATCGCAACTTGTTGGGGAACTCAATATCGTGACGGAAGCGGTAAAGGATATTTTACTCCTTTATCTGCTATCCACAAATATTGGAATCAACAAGGTGGATATGAGTTCTTGTTAAGCCAGAAGCCGGGTGGTGCCGCAGCACGTCAGATTCCGGTTAAAGATCGCAGTGGTCCTCAAGGCACATACACACCGGAATATGTCCTGCTTCCGGGTGGTCGTTAAACGAGGCGTGATGCTAAAAATAGATAAAATTCCTGCTCGTTATATCCAATTTGGATTAGGAGATAGATGGGCCGCTATCTCTTGTTTGCTCAGAGAATCTGAAGAAAAGAATAGACCAATTTTTGTAAATTGTGATTTTGATGAACGCCATCTTCAAGAATTGGTTTCTTTTTTTAACACAACAGGATGCCTTGAGTTTGATAAAACAAGGAAAATCATTCCTTGTGATTATCGCAAGGCTTTTTTGACAAAGTACCTTCCTACAAAAAGCGTATGGAGAGATACAGATAGTAAAATCGTTGCATATCAATTTGATGGACGGTCATCTTTCTGGCACAAGAATCCCTCAATGAATGAAGTTAATGAATTCATTTCGTACATTCATTCTATTGGACTCATTCCAGTTAATTTGGGGAATCACAAGCCGTTGTCTCACATCATTGAAGTGTTATCCACTTGTAAATTATTTGTTGGTTGCGCCAGTGGTATAGGACATATTAGCATGAGTGTAAATGCACCCATGTGTATAATTTTACAAAATATGCCAGAAAATGATGAGCCACCTTACGGATCGGGATACTTGAAGAAAGTCGTTTACAGTAGTAAAACTGATGTTCGATTTTTCAAATATCTGAATGATTTAATCATTCATTTAAGTGAGTGAATAGAACGGACAAATCTTTCGATAATCACATCGTCGGCACTGGTCGCCTACACGACCATACACATCATCAGGATGAGTGCCGACGATTTCATTAAATGCGTCGTGCATCTCTGTTTCTGCTGCGTCAAGTGATTCCTGGCTGAACTTGGTGGCGATTAAATCTCCGCCATTGCCATCAACGTAATATAACGCAGCCCGAATATTCTCAGCCTTGGCTCCGAATTCTTTTTGTACGACCCGTGCGTAACAGCGAAGTTGAATATCGTTGCGGATCGTATTGGTATTCTTTCGGTAGAATCCTTTCTTCGTTGTTTTGTAATCCAAAATGAAATATTTGTCGCCACGGATAATCAGTCTGTCGATAAATCCCGTGATGAAATGTTGATCGGGCGGCTGAAGGTCATAATGGAACTGCCACTCCAGATGTCCGTCAAATCCAATACGGTCGCTTAATTGTTTGAGATTCCGAACGTGTTCTGGTAATTTCTTTTTGTAGCTCGCTTCCAGAACTGGTGGGCCTTGCCCCTTCTCGACTTCGATAATCCCGTGAAGACAGTCGTGAGCAATATCTTCGATTGCACGTTGGCCTTGTTCTTGGACGTACACTTCGGCTATCTTATGAACTAGCTTGCCGTAAACAAAATACGGCTGCACTGGTCCCTCAACCGGAACCTTGAGATGATACCGGAATTTGTATTTTGCCTGACACTCATTCCAGGTCTGCTTTCTCGATACAGAAATATGTTCACAAATCAAATGTTCTTGGCTCATAATGATTCCACCAAAGGTAAGGATGAGTATATTGTAAAGTATATGGATCGGTCGAACTAGAGGGAAATATGGCTGTTGACTTCAATAAATTTGTGAAATGGGCAAAGGCCCGCTTTGGCGAGGACAATATTCTCGTCAAAGGTAAAGAAGTACGCATCAACAGTATATTCGACAAAGGCGACGACGATTATCACCTTTGGTGTTCGCCCACGGGTGGCAAAAAGAAAAGAAAGGGTGGCGTATACCACTGCTTCAAGACCGACCAGAAAGGCAGCTTGGTTAAGCTGGTCCAAATCGTTGACAGTTGCGACCGAGAAGACGCTCTGACGACGCTCGATGGCCGCACCAGCATTCGGGACTTGGAAAGACAATTTGAGGAGATGTTTGGTGATTCTGTTGAACAGGAACCAATAGTCCCCAAACCTGATCTGGAATTGCCTTTAGGTTGTGAATTGATTTTGGCTCTTGGCACCAATAATTGGTGGCGAAAGAAGGCCGAAGAGTATCTTGTCAATCGCCAACTTCCGATTGATGGTTTGTATATCTGCACTGAAGACAGATACAAAGCCAGAATCATCATTCCATATTACGACCGAAACAAAAAACTCGTATATTGGAATGGTCGGCATATCGGTAAATCTAAGTGCAAATATCTCGGTCCACCCAAGGAACTTGGGGTTGGCAAAGAAGATGTCGTATTTATGGCGGGGAATTGGCCCCGTGCCGACGAAACCATCTATCTGTGCGAAGGAGAGTTCAACGCTATCAGCTTGAAACTCTGCGACTTGAACGCTGCTGCTTGCGGCGGCAAGAACATGAGCGAGAAACAAGCTCTAATGCTCACAGACTACAAAATTGTTTTGTGTCTGGATAGAGACAAAGCTGGCAAACAAGGCACCACGAAAATGACTTCGATGATTTCTTCCGTGGAAACCGTCAAGGGAAATGAAAAACTAAAATTCGTAATCCCACCACCAGGATATAATGATTGGAATGAAATGTTAATTAAATTAGGACCAGCAGTTTTGCATCATTATATCCAAAAAAATCAACGGCCACTTGACTATTCTTGGCCACACGGAACTCATGCAAGTTATGTCAAGGATTTACTCGGTTAAAACATGAAAGCACTTACAGTTAAAAAACTCCAGGAAGCCTTCGTGGGCAAAGTATGCACCATACTTACTTCTACTGTGGCCAAGACCAACTTCCAGGATCAGCAATTCTCTGACTTTTTTACGGCAATAATCGAATCTGTAGATGAAGATGGCATTTTCGCCAAGCATCATATGACAGGATGTCGCAACTACTACACTTGGCAGCACATCATAGGGATTCTTGAAGAACAAGTGATTCTCCAAGACGATCCTAAATATGAAGAAATTATGCAAGAGATCAAAAAAGCTCCTGTCGAGCGTCAACAGACAATCCTTCCTGTTGACCCTAATGCTTCTCCTTTTGTAGATCATGACTTAATGGCGAACCTAGCAAGACAAGCTAAAGAAGCCCAAGGGAAAATGTTAAGGAAACAATAATGCGCAATAATATGGACTTGATTCGTGTAACTGAAGCTGCGGCAATTGCTGCCGCAGCCTGGGTAGGCAGTGGCAAGAAACTCGAAGCTGATTTGGCTGCTACCAACGCAATGCGTGACAGACTTGACCGCATGGACGTTGCAGGAACAGTCCAGATTGGTGAAGGCAAAAAAGATGAAAGTTATGGGTTGTTTAAGGGCGACCGTGTTGGATGTGGTTGGCTTCATCTTGGTGGAACTGTTCTTCGTACTTTATTCACAAAAGAAGTAGACATTGCTCTCGATCCTATTGATGGAACAACCCCTACTGTGACATCAGGGCCAGAAGCCATGAGCGTTATTGCTATGGCCGACAAAGGAACCATGTTTGATACAGATGAGCATTACATGCTAAAGCTCGCAGTCAGTGGGGATGTGGCTCGTAGAACAAATCTTTATCTCAGCACCCCATTGTCTGAATTGTGCAAGCAAGTTGCTGAAGTCTTAAATAAACCTGTGGACAAATTGATGGTTTGTATTCTCAATCGCCCTCGTCACGAAGAATACATTGCCCAGATGAGAGAATTGGGAGTCAGAATTAAGTTGATACAAGACTGCGACATCTCTGGTGCGATTTCTGCTGCTGATGGAAATATTGATATGCAATATGGCGTAGGTGGCGCACCTGAAGCTGTGATAACGGCAGCAGCCGTAAAGTGTTTGCGAGGCTTCTTCTTGGCTCAAGTTTGGGATAAAGATGTGGGACTAAAAGGCGATACCTTCTCGCACGATGACTTGGTGAGGAGTCATTGTTGTTTCGCTGCCACTGGCATTACCGATGGTAGTCTATTGAAGGGAGTTTCTGTTAACTCTCGTGGACCAACAACACATAGCGTCATTATGCGATCTGAAAGTGGTACTGTTCGCTGGGTTCAGACTAGACACGGCAATTGATTATTTTTTAGTCTTCAAATTGAAGCTGCCAATATAACTTCATATTACCTTTTTTGAAGTTGTTCTTTGAAATACTTTGTTCTTTCTGAGAAAGAAAGCATTTCAATCTTCTTGTTGTTCACTAAAGGTTGCGGCACACCTTTTCTTTCGTGAAGACGTTGCTTGTAGAAATTCTTCATATCTGTTGCCGTCCATTCTATTTCCATGTTTGCTAATTCATGAATTCCCAACTCTTTTTCAAGTTGGGCAAGGTCTGTTCGATCTTTCATTTTCTTCAATGTTCTGAGCAATTGTTCTTTTGTGTCTTCGTCTGACAATGCTTCAATGCGAGCCGCCATTTCTTTTTTCATTTGTCTGACAGGCTTTTCTTTTGGTTCTTCTTTTGGAGTTGGATTAGGAATAGCGTCAGCGCCATCTATGCCAGCAACTCTACTCTTTAGATCAGGTGGAGTGTTTTCTGGTTCATCACTACCGCCAGTGTGCATTGGTTCGCTTAAACCAGTTCCAGTGAACTTGTTTTTTACTTCTGGCACTTCGTCGCCAATACTTCCAACACGATCTTTCATTGATGGAGTAGGTGTTGGTATTGATTCTGGAGCCGCTGGAGCCGCTGGAGCCGCTGGAGCCGCTTCTGGAGCCGCTGGAGCCGCTGGAGCCGCTGGATCGCTTCCCATTGCCGCATCACGAGCAGCATCAACGTCTGAAGGTGCCGTCGAGCGAGGCATCTTCCTACGAGCTTCTTCTGTTGTTGCTTTTGCTTTTTCTACTCTGGATTGTAGTCCCATTGCGTCTTTGATGGGATCGCTATCCAATTCCCAACGTCCTAAACGATGCAGGAAGTCAAACCAATGCGATCCAACTTTCTTGTTTCCGCACTTTTTGCTATCTGGCAATTTGCCTTCTTTTTGATCCGCCAATATTTGTCGGCGTGGATCACCAATTCTCATGATCCAAGGCATCTTAAAGATTCCGTGGTCATTCAAACAACCATCAACTTTGGTTCCAGAACCATGTGATGCACCGCCGCCATAGATGTCCCATTTGGACTTCTCATCAGGATTGAGTTCTTCCCATCGTTTGCCAGTAGAAGGCGGCGTAAACAAAGCTCCCTTGTCAGATTCAGGAGCATCTGAGGATGCAGTGGCATCCGGTGATGCAGATGTTCCAAGAGTCGATTTGTCTGATTCACCATTGAACTGATTGTTGTATTTTGTGAAATCGTCGGCGGCTTTTTGTCTGATTGAATCTCTTTTGCTGGTTAGTCTGTCGATCAAATCTTGAGCTTCTTTCATATCCATTTTTTTGGACTTTGCCCATTGTTCTACAACTTTGACTAAACTCAAAAATCCACCTGGGACTTTGGAATCTACTTCCCCATCTTCGGGATTGGCTGCTGAAGGCGATGTTGAAGGCGATGTTGAAGGCTCATCTGGTGTTAACACAGAGGCATTAGAAGAGTCTCCAGCATCGCCGACAATAGACATGAGTTTCTGCTTGAGTTCCATTGCCTTCGTATCAATCATACGAACCAAACGAAGGTTTTCAGCGCCCTCTGGTACATCTTCGTTGAGTTGTTCTTCAAGGGATTCGCAGATGTCTCGAAGAGATTTGTAATCGGACAAAGAAAGGTTATTGGGATTGAAAGATTCCTGGGTAGCTCCCAAGTCATCGCCAAGTTTATTTTTCCAGAAATACGGATTGGTTTGGTTGTAACGTCCGTGCCACACATTAGACATGGTATTCTTGAAACGGTCCCATAGACCCCGACGATCTGCAAGAGGCGTCATTGGGTTTATGAGAGTTCGTTTCAAGTCCGCAACCCAAGTGTCAACAATTTGATTGACTTGATTTTGGATGCTTGCTGCCTTTTCGTGTTTTAGCACGTCTTCAGGCTGCACCGCTCCCTCATCAGGTGTGGCTTCTGTAAACCTATTACGATATTCTTTGAATCCCAGCATGATTTCTCCTTGCCCTTATATATCTCTGCTGAGATTAGTTATGATCGCTAACGTATTCCCCAATCTTTTTCAGGGACATTAGGCAAGAATCGAATCGGTGATAATCGCTGGAGATGTAGTCCAGAGCAACTTCATCAAATTTGTCCGAAATCTCATCGTCTAATTCAAAGTAGATTGCTTTGCCCTTTTTACCTACAACCTTGTATTTGTGCATGAGAATATAAGCAGCAGCGCCCAAATCAGTAACGAAGCGATGATTCCTCGTTTCAAAGTTGTATTCGCCGATCTTTTTCAGCGACATGATGCAAGCATCAAATCGGTGAAATTCACTTGACAAATAATCAAGGGTTAACTGGTCAAACTTCTCAGACGTATGATCCTCTGTAAGCAAGAAGTAAATATCCTTGCCTCGACGACCAATGACCTTAATTTCGTGCATTAACAAATATGCTGCGGCCCCAAGGTCGCTAACACTCTTCTGGTTCTTTTTCATTTCTAGCCTTTCTTTTCTATAAATCCCGCACCCAAATCCCGCACCCAAATTGAGTGCGGGATGTGTTCTCTTATTCTTAGAATACTTTCTTCAACTGGCCTGCAACCAGCTTTCCTATGGTCCTTTCTGCAATTTTGACAGAAACTAGACCTTTCAATCCACTGTACGCAGCTTGAACTTCTTTGTATGCAATCTTTGTTTTCACACCGCTAACACAAAGAACATCGTTATCCCATTGTAAACATAGATGAGGAACATTTACAGCAATTGCTGTGATAATTCCATCTGGGTCTACAATCTTGTTGTATCCAAAAACCTTGTCAATTGCTGCCATACATTTTGTGGCATTGTTCATCAATTCGTTCCCGTCGTCTTTTACGACGCCTTCGTTGAAGGTGCTTTGCTTTACGGGTTTTTTATCTTTGCGGCAAGTCCATAAATTATTGTGACTAAATCCTGTGCTTCGAGCGCCGATGATTCCCGAAAGAGTCATATTTTCGGTGATGCTGTCCTTCAGTCCGTCGATGTCTAAGTTGATCTTAACATCAATTGGCTCACCCTTGTAAACCAGTTCTATTTCTGGCTTTTCAGGCATAGCAATTATTTCTGGTACATAAAAGCGATTCATATTTTCGGCGATGTACTTCAGTCCGTCGTTGCCTACTTCGAGTGGTTTGACGTTCTTTTCAGAAGCCATTTTCCGAATATCACACAGATTAACAATTCCATCTTCAGCGACAGCATCCCAAACCAGATTGTCTCCCTTTGGTGTAAATCCGCCGACTTCTTCTTCATACCTTAGAGAATTTGCTAAAATGAAATATTTTTCATCAACCCAAACATTCTCTTCTTTGTCGTTCAAAGTCTTGAATCCATAATTCGCTTTACAACCAGTATATTCATGTCTCTTTTCAATGACTGGATACTTTTTCCCAACGGTGAATCTCAAGTGTTTTGTTTTAGATTCAATCATGTGTTGAGGTTCTGGAGCATATTCCAACATAGGATAGTATTTTTTTTCATCGAGATTGGCATTTGTCACGATGGTTGCTTTTTCTTTGTACTCATCAGCAATTGATTCTGGCACATAAAAGCGATCTGTATTTTCTGTTGTTACTTCATTCATTTGGTTCTCATCCTTTTTCTAATTTACTTTGCTGCTTCCGCTGCCAGCAGACAGCCACGAGCAACACTGTATAACGGATCATTAGGTTTAATGATCTCTCCGATCTTGATTGGCAAGTCGGCCTGCTGAATCGTTTCCTTGAAGATAGTAGCAAAACCATAAGGAGAAGATGTTCCACCAGCAATTACCACGTCAACCGGAGCGTCGGCACGAACCGATTTGGTAATGTCTGCAAAACCTTTCTTGATTCCCTGTACGGTATGTTCTATCATCAGCCTGTATTGAGTATGAATAGCCCGTTCCACCAACGAGGCGGGAGCTTTAGTCAAATCAATTTTCGTTTTTTCTTTATTGATGAAAGAGATTGACTCGCCCGTTGCTTTAGCAGCTTGACGGTCGATCCAATCGCCTGAGTTGACAATCGAAAAAGCGAAAACAGGATTTCCATACATCGCATAACATAGATTAACCATGCCAGCACCAAAACTCACACCAATGCCCGTAAACGCCTTCTTTCCAAGTTCTGCATAGACCAGGGCTAGGGCTTCGTTGATTGGGTGTGCATCTACTTTGCGACCCGTTTCATCCTTGTATGCCTTGAAGATTGCTTCAAGGATTCTTTGATGATAATCGGCGTCTGTATCTTCATTGATGGCATTGGCTGGTACGCAATAGTAAAGCGTCTCCCCATCTTTTGTAATTCCATCAATCAATGAGTGAATCATGATCGACATAATCTGGAATGCGTCTTTTTCTTTTGGATTGACACATCCGTGAATCATGGGACGTTTGAGTTCAAGCTGGCTCATTGTGTAAGTCATATTGCAAGCCGCCTCGCCCAAAGCATAAGCAACCTTGTCTCGTTCAATCAATGGCACGCCCGCTGTCTTCATCATGTTGAAGACGAAACGATTATCCAATGGGAGTTCCAAGAAAGCATTGACTTCTCTCTTGTATACGAAGTCCCCTTTATCGTCTCTGTGGCAGCAGACGAGATTGAATGTTCCGCAGTCAAATCCAATTGGCATAATTTACTCCCGTTTTCCGAAATCAAGTTTAGGAGAAGCTCCAAAATCAGGAATCATCCATTCATCCTTTTCTTGTTGAATTTCTTGTTGAATTTCTTCTTTTTTCTGTTCCACTGCTTGTGCATAAACCTTAACACCATCCGTGTTTAGATTTATGGTTAGCTCCAAGGCAATTGTCACTTGGACTTCCCCATCTTGGGTCGTGATTTTGACCGATCCTGGTTTAATTAGCTGTGGCACAAAAATATCTCCATCAACCATACAATAAAGTAGTTATTCACTTGAAGATTAAAAATGCCTACTAAAAAGACATTGATAGAACTACAAGAAGTCTTTGCAGAAAAGGTTGTTTTCTGCTCGCAGAGCATTACATCGGCGATCTGCATCCGATGACATATTTATGTCATCGTGGCACAGAATCTCTTATTAGTCGGAATAATTTCCGTGCGGGTACTAGATGTCAAAATTGCAATAAAGGCGTCTTTTGATTGAATGGACATCTTTCAAACATCTGTTTGATTCCGGTCTGCAATTCTTCTCGACTTAATTCAGTTAAACAGGGTTTTTGAGCCTTGTTGCACTTTGGACAGTCGCCAAATTTGAAACATGGTCCACAATCCCAATTGCCGTTGTCCCGATGTTTCTGAACCAACACGAAGTCGAAATACTTCCCATAAGCCTTTCCATCTGCAAATGTAAAAATGCCCACAAGCGGCTTTTTAAGCCCTCCAGCCATGTGAAAAGTTGCAGTATCAACAGATATGACATAATCTGCTACTGCAATGTATCCCATCCACTCTTTGAGAGTAGCACCATATACGCCGGGCAGTCCCAGGCGGGTAAGTTCGGCTATCTCTTTGTTATGTAGTCCAATTAAATTGCAATCTTTTGTGGCATCTACTACGGCTTGAATTTGAAATGGCAATAGTGTTTTGACTGCCATTTTTGATACTGGCGCAAACAATACTGTTGGCTTGCTTTCAGGAGCGATTGCTCTCAATCGCTTGCGGCAATGTTCTAGGAATGCTGGATTAAATCTGAATTGCATTTCGTGTTTAGTCAAAGTGACGCCGCAATATTTAGCCCATATATCGGCTCTGTGTTCTAAACAAAAAGGAGCATTTAGGTTTTCATACCTATCTGCAATAGAAACGCAAGTGTTGTAATGATTGGTATAGTCGTTGACGTTCACCGTCCTAGAATCAATTACTTCACTAATACAAGGGTGGTCTTTGGCAGCGTCCATGTATTCTGGCAAACAAGCAAAAATCAAATCGGCATCTGGACATATAGATTTGAAATCGGCGAACATCATTCGCTGCATCAACACATCGCCTAATCCGCCTTTGTCATGCCATACCAGGATGCGATTTCGTTTGTTGTAGAAGTCCCTAATGCTTAATGGCTTAGGTTTAGAAATGGCGGCTGGTTTGCGAAGTTGTCCCATGCTTTGATAGAGTGTGTCAATAAAAAAACCCCGGTAGGAAGGTTCCTACCGGGGCCTGAAATTCAAAGAATCCAATTAGCTATTGCAGACGCTCTTGACAGAGACAAGAACCTGAACTGTTGTGGTGGCTCCACCAGAAACAGTGTTTGCGAACTCCAACTTAGTGACCGAGAGGTCGCCGTGGTTGAAGACCTGGGTTTCGCCAGCACCAAGATCGAAGATTGCGTTTGCTGTGCCGTTCAGACGAACCTTGACAGCAGTGCCGCCCTGGTTGGCAATCTGTACGAACACTGCGAAACCGCCTGTGTCGCCAAGAATGTCTACGACGTTAGCCGTGTAGGTTGTACCATTGACTACAGACAGGTTGTAAACCTTCGGGAATACATTCTCGTCCGAAACGTCGCTGTATACAGAACCGTCATCGGTAACGACTTCAATGAAGGCGTCAGCCAATGCGACCTGTGGATAAGCAAAACGCTTCCAGTAGTTGCAGTCGGTGAACTGCTCGCCGTCCTTCAAATTACGATATGTGTGATTCGGTCCAGAAACGTAGATTGTACGCTGAATGGAAGGACTCATTCCTGCGCCCAATTGGCTGTGGTCCAATCCCGAAATTGATGTTGCTGTAGCAGGGTTCAGGTCCATATATCCCTGAGCAATGCTGTTCAAAGCTACCTTAAATACGCTCATGTGTTTTCTCCTAAGAGTGTAACAGAGTTGTGTGTGATTCCCCTAACTTCACATTAGCTATGCAGGTAGCTTGAGGATTTGTCCGCTAGGGAAGAGTTTCTTGAACATATTTTCACCAAATCCCGTTGGAATTAACGTAACGGCCCTGCCAATGGCGGCAGCGTTGTAGAATTGTTCGTTTTCTACACCGACCACCCATCCAGCATCTTCAGTCGTTCCATTGATTTCTGGTTGGTAGCCTTTGTTTTGAATGTGAGAAATTGCCAATTTGATTTGGTTTCCTGTAAGGGAACCAACAGGCGTCACGCCATTTGTTAAAAGAACACATTTTTTGTTTTTCAAAGGTTGTTCTACACGAATCGGTCCATATCTGATGTCAGATTCATTCATGAATTCCTCTACTGGATGTGACTGCATGTCACATAACAATTCACGAATGTATCCAAATAGATGTTTATTTTCCTTTAATTCCTCTCGTGTGATTATTCTCTCTTCACCTTTGAGTAAATAAGCTGAGTCTTCTCGACACGACAAGTAAACCTTGACGCCGAGAAAAGCGGCCTCCATATAAGGCCGGAGCAACTTTAACTGAACCAAGTGTTCTTTGTTATTGCCGAAGTAGGCTATACAATAGTTGTCTTTGACTTTGGCGTACTGAGGTAAAGGTAGTGGCATGAGTAAAAACCATAATGAAGCTATTGCTGGAGTGAATGCGTTTCAGGCTTTTGCAAAAGAGTTTGGCCCGGACGATGTTTACAATAAAATTATCTTGGAAATTCTATTGGAAGAACTTCTACGTCCATCATATTATACTGGTGAGGCAAAAACAAATGAAACACCAGCAAGTAGACAAACGCTACCTGATAAGTGAGTATGTGAAAAAGCAGAAGACGCTAGACGAAATCGCCAAAGAAAGCGGTTGTCCAAAAACGACCATAAATAGAAGGTTGAAGGAGTATGGCGTTCCACGAAGACGGGCTGTTTCGAGATATTGGGCTAAAGAAGCAGGTAGGAATCTGGTCGGTGTGAAATTTGGCAAATGGTCGGTTCTCGAAAAAGCTGCTTCTTATAAGGGTAAGTCTTGTTGGTGTGTAGTATGTGAATGTGGTCATTCTTCCACCGTCACAGGCACAGCGCTTAGATTGGGCCAAAGTAAGTGTTGCAATGAATGCAAATACAAGTATGGAGTTCGTCATGCCAACTGGAAAGGCCACGGCGAAATCAGCAACACCCATTGGAAACGCATATTGAGGAATGCGAAAAGGTCAAACAAACAACTTCTTGTCGAGATCACTGTGGAGTACGCTTGGGAATTATTCTTACTCCAGAACAGAAGATGCACATTGAGTGGAATGCCTTTGAAATTCGGCAGCTACTACTCTGAAGAAACCACGGCTTCCTTAGATCGAATAGATTCTGGCAAAGGTTACCTTGTTGGAAATGTGCAATGGTTACATAAAACGATTAACAAGATGAAACAAAACATGACTGACTCTGACTTCCTTGATTTTTGCAGGACAGTGGCGGTTTATCAGGAGAAGCCCGATGCCCCAGCTAGTAAGTGATTTGTACCTGTATCTGGCCCGCCGAGATAAGAGCGGCATCCGCATCCTGGACGGGCAGATCACGCAGATCATCTACGACGCCAGAATGCTGTGGGAGCCGTGGGTGGAGTCGGCGAACACGTTTGAAGAACTCAGGGCCTCGCTCAAGATCAGGGGATATACGAACATAGTTGAAGAAATTCTAAAGGCACTTTTAGGCATCAAAGATAAAGATGCCGAGGAAAAGAAAGATGGCAATAAAGACGAATAATCTATATCTCTATCTTGGAAGAAGAGATAAAACTGGCATTAGAATCCTAGCTAAATTTCAAGGACGAACACAAATGGCCGTTCGAGTCGATGATTTAGGCCCATTGCAGCTACCAGTTGGTTGGGAAGCTCAATTAGAGCAAATCATCTTTGACTCACGAATGTTGTGGGAGCCTTGGATTGAATCGTCCGATTCATTTGAATATTTTCGTTCAAGTCTTAAAATCAGAGGATTTTCAAACATTCCGGTTAGCGCACAACCTGAATTCGTGCCAGCGGCAGTACAGGTACCAACCGTCAATATGTCACATCTTCCAATAAAGACAACAATGCTTAGAAAAGGAGTTTAGTCGTCTTCTCTCTTGATGTACATTCTATGAATCATGAAAGAGCCACTATCAACTTCAACAAGAACATTGTGTCCATCAACACTGGTTATGGTTCCACCGTTCTTTTTGAAGTCTCTGGCAACTTCTTCAATTTCACCATCTTGCGTTTCTATACGAGACAGCAATTTCTTGAATGCGACTTTAGATTCAACCTGTAGACCAACCATGTTTGGTTTAGCCTTAGTATCTTGCTGATGTTCCATCCACTTTTTGAAATCACCAAAGTTAAATGGTCCGAAGGGATCACCCTTTTCGTCACTCCGTTTGTTCATTATTCTCAACCCCGAAGAAGGATAATATCTTATCTTCTTCTATGTATGAAGCATTTGTGTAGTTTGGTCCGCTTGAGCAATCGCCTGTTAAGACTTCTTGGTATCGCTGGCTCCCCAGCCAGTATAAATTGCCATCAATTAAACCGTGTGCAACTTCGTGTTGTGGGTACATCCACAATCCGTTTTCCAATTGTACTGCCCCTGGTCGTTCATCCTTAAACGAGTCGTCGCAGCAAAACAACATTAAGCGTTCTGCTCCGAATCGGTAGGCCAATCCAATGGCCGCACAAATTGGGTTGCGATAATCGTCTACTTGCCATTGCACTTCTTTCGCACCAAGCGTGGTGTAGCTCTGCTCGCCTACAGGATAGTACCTCATTTTGGTCCCTCTGTAGTTGCTCAGAAACTCATGGTTAGTTCTAGGTGATGCTATACACTTTGGCAAAACCTTTCCTCGCCGTGGCAAGTATTTCATGCACTCGTCATACGGATTGTTAACCACATAATAGTTAATGTTTCTGTTTGTGATTTCCCATTTAGACAAAGAGCCATTCACGCCTATTATGGTTATATTTTTTGGCAATTTACTGAGAATCTTTTGTTTCTCTTTGAATCCATAGCCATCGGATACAATCACAACATCGGGATGATGAATTTGTTCTGAATCAATCCATTGGTTTCTTTGAAAACCATTTTGCACTTCATTTTGTAGGAATGCAAAATGATCTTTGACATCAATGGTATTGTTGATGTCAATATATTGAACATTGTTGGCAGTGAAATTGCGAACCCACTTGTTTTGGGGGGTCAACAAATATTGATTGCCGTTAGAGTGTTTTTTTATTCTCATGTTACTTTGGCGTGCATGGCACAATAGCAACGCACTGCGCATTGCCATCATCTCCTGTTAATCGGCTGATGTCTAAGTTGATCTTAACATCAATTGGCGCACCCTTGTAAACCAGTTCTATTTCTGGCTTTTCAGGCATTACCAATCTAATTTCAGATGGTGCGCCAATCAATTCAATGGATGATGGAATTCCAACAACCTGAATTGAGGTAGGTATACCACTCGCATCAATTTTGATAGACGGGAATGATTCCGGCACTTCCAGCTTAATTGAGCGTGGCAAACTAGCTGTGTCCAAAATGATTGATTTTGGCAGACTATACGCAACCAGTTCAATAAATGAAGGAATGCTATCTGAGACAATCCTAATCTCTGATGGCAAAGGAGTAGCAGGCCCAATGATCTTGATGTCTGGAATTTTTGGGGCCTCTACTCGAATAATCTGCGGTATGTCATGCAATACCCTAATGTCGGGAATCTCTGGAACTCTCAAGAAGATTTCTGAAGGAATGCCCAAGTCAGTCATTTGAACTTCAATAGGATCAAAGTCGCTAGACAATCCATCATTTAGAGCCATTGACGCAGCACGAAACGCAGAAGGTCCACCTCCACCACTAGGACAACTGATAGTAACGGTACAGGAACAAGTTGGCGGCGTACCCCAATTCACAGACACCGTTGGCGTTGGACCAAAACTGATCGGACCTAATGTTGGCGTTGGACCAAAACTGATCGGACCTAATGTTGGCGTTGGACCAAAACTGATCGGCCCTAATGTTGGCGTTGGACCAAAACTGATCGG
>Ga0209702_10000648_pt1 | contig 73563 bp, 68 predicted proteins | sample FRY01_FD_187210 | JGI IMG/M metagenome (GOLD analysis project Ga0209702, IMG submission 187210) | Freshwater microbial communities from Lake Fryxell liftoff mats and glacier meltwater in Antarctica - FRY-01 (SPAdes) (version 2) | ecosystem: Environmental > Aquatic > Freshwater > Ice > Glacier... | reverse complement strand
CAAGCTGCTCAAAACTTCGCCAAAATACGCTCGATTATTGACACTACTATTAAAAATGAAATGAATCTATTGGAGGCACTAAAACTTATTGCTAAATTTGAAGTGCAAATCAAGACTGATTAGTTACACTTCTTTTATTAAAGGGATATATATTTGGGTGAAAAGAAATTACTTTCACCTTGAACTTTCCACCTAAAACCTTAATAACAACTGTTAACAAATTTCATTTTTTATCCATTTAAATAATTGTATTTTTATGGCTTAAATTTTTATGCTTTACATGGGAAAGATAATTGCAATTGCAAATCAAAAAGGAGGCGTGGGAAAGACTACAACCTCCATTAATCTCGCTGCATCCTTAGGTGTTTTAGAAAAGAAAGTTTTATTGATAGATGCTGATCCGCAAGCAAATGCAACTTCCGGTCTGGGTATTGATGTAGAAAATGTCGAAGTAGGCACCTACCAACTTCTAGAACATAGTATTTCTGCTAAAGAAGCCATTTTAAAAACAGAATCTCCTAATCTGGATATCATTCCTTCCCATATTGACCTTGTGGCTATCGAAATTGAACTCGTAGACAAAGAAAATAGGGAATATATGCTAAAACAGGCATTGGAAGGATTACGGGAGCAATATGATTACATTCTCATAGATTGTGCACCTTCCTTGGGTTTACTTACTTTAAATGCACTTACTGCTGCAGATTCTGTACTTATTCCCATTCAGTGTGAATATTTTGCTTTGGAAGGTTTAGGCAAACTGCTAAACACGATTAAAAGCGTTCAGAAAATACACAATAAAGAACTCGATATTGAAGGCCTTTTGCTAACTATGTATGATTCCCGTTTACGACTTTCAAATCAGGTGGTGGATGAAGTAAAGAAACATTTTGACGAAATGGTTTTTAAGACCATAATTCAACGAAATGTGCGTTTAAGTGAAGCACCCAGTTATGGGGAAAGTATTATCACTTATGATGCAGGCAGCAAAGGTGCCAATAATTATTTGAGCCTTGCAGAAGAAATAATTTCAAAAAACAAGTAATTCATGGCCAAAGCAACTAAAAGACAAGCAATGGGCAGAGGACTTTCAGCATTGCTGAAAGATCCTGAAAACGATATTCAATCTGCAAATGATAAAAATGCAGACAAAGTTGTAGGTAGTATTGTGGAACTGGAGTTGGATGCTATCGAGGTAAATCCGTTTCAGCCGCGCACAAGTTTTAATGAAGAAACCCTGAGAGAATTAGCTTCTTCCATTAAAGAACTAGGTGTTATTCAACCTATTACCGTAAGAAAATTAGGTTTCAATTCCTACCAGTTGGTTTCCGGGGAACGCCGCTATCGCGCTTCCAAACTAATAGGCCTGAAAACAATCCCCTCTTACATTCGCATTGCAAACGATCAGGAATCTTTGGAAATGGCATTGGTGGAAAATATCCAGCGCCAGGATTTAGATCCCATAGAAATTGCGATTTCATACCAGCGATTAATTGAGGAGATCGATTTAACACAGGAAGAGTTAAGTGAACGTGTTGGTAAAAACCGTTCCACGATTGCAAATTACCTGCGTTTATTAAAACTAGACCCCATCATTCAGACCGGTATGCGCGATGGTTTTATAAGTATGGGCCACGGCAGGGCATTAATAAGTGTGGAAGATATTTCCGGCCAATTAGATATATATGAAAAAATAATCGCTAACTCGCTTTCTGTAAGGGATACAGAAGCATTGGTGCGTAAATTACAAAATAGAGAAGAAACGGTTTCCGTCCAAAAAGCGCTTATTCCCGCTTTCGCGAAAAAAGCATCTAAAGAATTTTCCGATTTTTTTAATACAAATACCGAAGTAAAAGTAAATACCTCAGGAAAAGGAAAATTCATTATTCCTTTTAAAAATAAAGCAGATTTTGAGCGAATTTCAAAATTAATAAAAGGTGAAGAATAGCCGCTGGTACCATTATATTTTTATCCTTTTGTGTACTCCCATTTGGGCGCAAGAATCAGACACGCTTAAGGTCAATATTACGCAAGAAGCAATTCCGGTGGTAGAAATTGAGAGAGAACCTTATGATGCCTTAGCTCCTTCCAGAGCTGCTTTTTATTCAGCAGTAATACCAGGACTTGGGCAGGCTTACAACAAAAAATACTGGAAAATCCCAATCGTGTATGCAGGTATTGGAACAAGTATCTTCTTTTATATAAACAGAGACAAAGAATACCAGCGATTCAGGGATGCCTATAAAAGACGACTTGCTGGCTTTACAGATGATGAATTTCAGGGAGTTGCAGATGAAACTCTAATTAGGGCACAACGCCGGGAACAGCGTAATAAAGATGTAAGTATTGCTGTGGCGGTTGGGTTTTATTTGCTGAATATCGTTGACGCTAACGTCGACGCCCATTTAAAACAATTTAATGTATCTGAAGATTTGTCTTTAAAACCAAACATAAATTTTGATTCCTTTGATGCCTCTACAAATTATGGCCTATCATTAACTTTCAGACTAAAATAAAATGAAAATTGCACTTTTAGGATACGGAAAAATGGGGAAGACCATTGAAAAATTAGCCATAGAAAAAGGCCATGAAATCGTGTCTCGTGTAAGTTCCACTTCTGAAAATATCGACCTTTCCACCGCAGATGTAGCCATAGAATTCAGCTCGCCTGACGTCGCCGTAAAACATCTAAAAACCGCTTTTGCACAAAATGTACCTGTAGTTTGTGGCACAACCGGATGGCTGGAACACTATGATGAAATATTAAACAACTGCAAATCCTGTAACGGAAGTTTTATTTATGCGTCCAACTTCAGTGTGGGCGTAAATATATTTTTTGAATTAAATGTACAATTGGCTAAAATGATGACAAAACATCATCAATATCTGGTTTCGTTGGAAGAAATTCACCACATACAAAAAAAAGATGCCCCAAGTGGCACAGCGATAACACTTGCTGAGGGGATAATTCAAAACAGCAAGTATAGCAATTGGAATATGGAAAATGCTTCTGAAACTGAAATTCCTCTCACAGCTAAACGCGTTGATGATGTAAAGGGAACGCATAGTGTCACCTATGCATCTGAAATTGATACCATAAGTATAAAACACGAAGCGCACTCCAGAGATGGGTTTGCTTTAGGAGCCATTCTTGCCGCAGAGTGGCTACTTGGAAAAAAAGGAGTTTTTACAATGAAAGAAGTATTAGATTTATAAATTTGATTAACATATAACCTGTATCTATCATGACACTAACAGAATGGTTTATTTTTTTCCTCATCGTGCAAGTAGTGCATTTTGCAGGCACTTGGAAACTATATCAAAAAGCCGGGAGAAAACCCTGGGAAGCCGCAGTTCCTGTCTACAATGCTATTGTATTGATGAAAATCATAAACCGCCCGTGGTGGTACACGATTTTATTATTTATCCCAATTATAAATCTGATTATGTTTCCGGTAATCTGGGTAGAAACCTTGCGCAGTTTCGGAAAAAATTCAGGAATGGACACATTTTTAGGTATTATAACACTAGGCTTTTATATCTATTATGTAAATTATACACAAGATGTCACCCACATTCCGGAAAGGAGTTTACGCACAAAAAGTTCTTCGGGAGAATGGGTAAGTTCTATTCTTTTTGCTGTAGTAGTAGCGACAATAGTTCATACCTATTTTATTCAGCCTTTCACCATCCCTACTTCTTCTTTGGAAAAATCTTTATTGGTAGGTGATTTTCTTTTTGTCAGTAAATTTCATTATGGCGCCAGAACCCCTATGACAGCCGTTTCCTTTCCTATGGTTCATGATACTATACCGGTAGTGAGTAAAAAATCCTATTTCAATAAACCGCAAATACCTTATTTCAGATTTCCGGCATTTGAGACCATTGAACGCAATGACATTGTGGTATTTAACTGGCCTACAGATACAGTACCTTATTTTAGATATCGTGGTCCAGAAACTTTTATCAAACCCATTGATAAAAAATCAAACTATGTAAAACGTGCGGTGGGAATTCCCGGGGATTCTTTAGAAGTGAGGGATGGTCACGTTTTCATCAACGGAACGAAAAGCCAGTTACCAGATAGAGCAAGGGTTCAATTTGCCTATGCATTTACCACAAAAGAACCCTTACAGAACTTTAGGTTTTTAATGGACCGTTATGATATTACTGAAATTTACCCACTAAACAATACCGGAAAAGCCTTTCAGGCAAATATGACAGATGTTGCGGTGGAAGGATTAAGAAATCACCCAAATATCGATCAGATACTTCCTATAGAAAGGGAAAAAGGCGAAAGGGATACCAGTATTTTTCCTCATAATGCAAATTTTCCTTGGAATTCCAGTCAATTTGGACCTATATACATTCCTCAAAAAGGAGCTACTATAGCAATTAATGTGGAAACCATTCCATTATATAAACGTATTATTGAAGTGTATGAAGGAAGCGAATTAGGAATAGAAAACAAAATTTCGCAGGCAGGAACCCAAGTGACTTTAAACGGAACTCCTATAACAAGCTATACCTTTTTACAGGATTATTACTGGATGATGGGAGACAACAGAAACAACTCTGAGGACGCCCGAAACTGGGGCTATGTACCATTTAATCATGTGGTGGGAAAACCTGTATTCATCTGGATGAGTTGGGACACCAATGGGCAAGGAATTGGAAACAAAATACGCTGGGAACGCATGTTTACTACCGTGGGTGGTGATGGCGAGCCAGTATCTTATTTCAGATATTTTCTGATTCTATTAGCTGGATGGTTTATTTTTGACTTCTTCAGAAAGAGAAGGAAAAAAGTGTAATATGTATGGTTCCTAAATAAAATAAAACAAGAAACAAGAAACCTGAAACCCATCCTAATTCATCCCATTTATTTTGGTAATATTGCCCATTATGTTGCAATGGCGCAAGCGGAATCTGTTACATTTGAAACGGAAGACAATTACCAGAAACAAACGTTCCGAAACCGCACTTATATTGCCACAGCAAATGGTATGCTACTTTTAAATATTCCTATAAAACATATTTCCCAAGGAACTCGGGGCATTAGGGACAAGACACATCAAAAATACAAGGAAGTGCGCATTGAGAATGATTTTCCATGGCAAAAAGAACACTGGAAATCTATACAAATTGCCTATCGCTCCTCCCCTTTTTTTGAATATTATGAAGATGATTTCGCACCACTTTTTGAAACAAAACAGGAGTTCTTGATGGATTTCAACTTGAAATGTTTTGAAGTGGTTTCTGATGCACTCTCCTTAGACTTCATTGCCGAAAAAACAAGTATTTATCAAAAGAAAATATCGGATAAAATAGATTTCCGATCTTTGGTAAATCCGAAAGAAAAACAAGAATTCGACTTTGCAACCTATATTCAGGTTTTACAAAAAGACGATGCGTTTTTATCTAACCTTTCTATTTTAGACCTTTTATTTAATGAAGGCACACGGGCATTGACTTATCTGGAAAAACAAAAATTATGAGTTTGCAATTTGTAGTGCATTATGGTATGCATTTTATAGTGCCTTTAGGTATTGCATTTCTATTTTACAGGGAAAAATTCTGGAAGGTGTATGCAATATTTTTATTGGCTATGCTCATTGATGTTGATCATTTGCTAGCAACCCCCATTTTTGAAGCCGGAAGATGCAGTATAGGGTTTCATCCATTGCATTCATATATCGCTATTGGTGTGTATGTGGTTTTATCGCTTTTCAGGAAAACACGCATCGTGGGACTAGCTTTGCTTTGGCATATTGTTACAGATGGCGTGGATTGTCTGTGGTAATTTTCTTTAGAATAAAAGTCAAATACAAATGTATAATGACCTTAATCCCAATGCAAGGTGGTACTGATAGGAAAATGATCTGAATACATTTCTGTTCCGGTTTTAAAATCAGTAACCGTAAATGCTTTATCAACCAAAATAAAGTCTATGCGTAACGGAATTCTTTTAAATGTAAATGTTTTACCTACCCCTTTTCCGGCTTTGGAAAATGCGTCTTTTTTATCCCCTTTTAATTTTCTGTATACATAAGAAAATGCAGTGTTATTTAAATCTGCGGTTATGATTGTTTTGTGCTTTATATGCTCCAGATGAGACAATACCACATTTATCTGTTCCTGTTGGGTTGTAAATGAAGTAGAAATACGTTTCAACAGGCGCTGGGAAGCTTCCTGTTTAAAATCGACATCCTCAGGACTAATTTGTAAAGATTCCAAATGGATATTATAAACCCTTAAAGTGTCTTTTCCTTTTAAGATATCCACAAAAATGGCATTATTTCCCGTATCCTTAAAATCTAGAGAACCTTGGTCTATAATTCTATATTTGGAATAAATAGCTTGACCAAAGGAAGGTTCTTCACTCTGTAATTTTATGTATTTATATGGAAATTGGGACAATGATATTTTATTAGTAGAATGATATTCCTGAAAGCTAATCACATCAGGATCATCCGTTTTTATAAGTGTTTCTATTTTAGCATGTAGGTTATCGTCTTTAATCCAATTGTAAATATTAAAAATGCGAACGTTGTAGCTCATCACTTTTAATTGGTTTTCTTTTTCTTCAGTTTTTTTTGAAAAGTCAAATTGGTAAAAAGAATTGAATTGTGTAAAACAAACCAGCAATACAAATAAGGAAAGAAAGAGTTGGCGTTTTACACGAAGCAACCAAAACAAAAGAAATATTACATTGACCAGCAGTAAGGGAGATACCACTAAGCTAAGTACAGACAACAAAGGAAATCTCTGAGGTGGAATATATAAAACCAAAAGGGACAAAAGCAGGCACAATGCAAAAAGCGAATTTATAAAAAAAATAAACTTATCGATGAGCCCCAAACCCTTCATATCAATTTTCTTTACCTGATTTAAATAAGAAATCTTTTTCTTCTTTGCTTAAACTGTCATAACCACTCTTACTGATTTTGTCTAAAATACCATCAATCTTTTTCTGTTTAGCTGTTTTGTCACTAACAGAAGAAACTGTGCGGGATGTTTGTTTATTGTTGCGGTGCACGGTTTTGAAAGGTTTTTTCTTTTGTGTAATGAATAAATTTGCAAACCAGTCCATAAAATTCTCCCACCATTTACCAATATCATTGCCTTTATCCAATTGTTTCACATAAAAATAGCCCAGAAAAGCACCACCCAAATGCGCAAGAAATCCACCTGCGTTACCTGTGGGAATTCTAATAATATCTAAAATAACAAAAAATGCCGCAATGTGCCATAATTTAATTGTTCCAATAATTAATAATCTTACACCCAAATGAGGAACTTTAGTGGCAATACCAACCAAAATCGCCATTACCCCGGCAGATGCACCAATAAGATAGGATCTTCCTGTACCGGCAAAGGCAGGAAAAAAATTATAACTCAACATATAAACCAAGGCACCAACTATAGCTCCTAAAAAATAAAAAGTGAGTAGTTTTTTTGGCGTAAAATAGGAGATAAAATAGGTTCCCGCGTAATATAAAATCAGCATATTCCCTAAAATATGCCATAATCCCGCGTGTAAAAAAGCATAGGTTACAATGCTCCAGGGTTTGAAAAGCAAATCATCAGGATCTTTGGAAAAAGAAAACCAGTCTAAAATAAAGTTTTCCTGAAATTGAAATAAAAAAGCAACCGCCTGAAAAACATACATCAAAATAAAAATCACAAGGTTAACAGCAATGAGTTTCTCGACCACATTTGCGGTTTGAAATTTATATTTTGCTTTTTCGAGAAATGTCATTTTTTAGATTTGAGATATTAGATGTTTGATATGAGATTGCAGACTTCAAAAATAGACTTTAATCCCATCGGTTTTTATTGAAACTGTTTTTTTTCCAGTACCACATCATGATGAAGCCAAATATAGCTCCTCCAATATGGGCCCAATAAGCAGTATTTGAAGGACCAATCATTGAAGTACCGGAAACAGCAGAATATACATTATAAGCAAAATAAACTCCAATTAAATATTTAGCTTTGATTGGTACCGGTATAAAAAATAAATATAATGGCAAATTAGGATAAAGAACAGCAAATGCAGCCAAAACACCAAAAACAGCACCTGAAGCACCTACCATACTCGAATAGTAATTGGTATATAAATTCGTGATAAGTTCTTCAGATACTCCAGGAATTAAAATATACCGACCTTGTTCTGCTATCATTGTAACAGTCTCCTGAATCTGAGTCGGCGATGCTCCGGCATCTATCATCGCTTGATAAGCATTAGTATAGCCTATATGTACAAATAAAAGTTGTAAAGCGGCAGCGCCAAAACCGGCTGAGAAATACAAGAAAAGAAACTTTTGTTGCCCAATACTATATTCTAAATGACTTCCAAACATATAAAGCATAAACATATTAAGAATAATATGCCCTGTTCCGCCATGCATGAACATATGGGTAACAATTTGCCAATATTGAAAATTTGGGTTTTCAGGATAAAATAATGCAAATAATTCATAAGCTTGTTGTCCCAAACTCATTGTCCCTATAAAAAATAGCACATTAATTATTAAAAGTACTTTTACTGTATCTGAAATTCTTCCCATGTAATATATATTATAATTTTCTCTACTCTTTTTTCTTTACTCTTTATTCTATATTCAAAAGCCCTAAGACTAAATTTACACAAATTTCCTGTCTAAATCCCCCAAAGGTATGGTTACAAAAGTAGCTCTATTTGTGGGCGACACCGATGGTTCCTTACACGCAAAAAGACTGTTTACCAGATGTTCCTGTTGGTCTTTGGTTAAAGGGGTTCCCGTTTTTATTGCCAGACTTTTTGCCATCGACTTTACCATCACGTCATTCTGACTATATCCGGCGTCTGGCAATTCGTTTTGCAAATCTGAAATAAGCTGGTCCAGGATTGCTTTTATTTCACTATCGTTTACATTTACCGGAATTCCCGAAATGGTGATCAATTCCTTTCTAAAGCTTTCAAAAACAAAACCGGTATCCTGCAATTGTTCTTTGTATTCTTCCAGTAGTACCACTTCTTTTTTAGAAAAGCCAAGTTCGAGCGGAAACAATAATTGCTGGCTTACCGCTTCTTTAACGGTAATATTACGCAATAATTCTTCATACAAAATGCGTTCATGAGCTAATTGCTGATGAATTACCAGAAATGCATTTTTTATAGGTGTTAAAATATATTTAGTATGCAATTGAAAAGTGATGGCTTTGGAGTCTTCCTCATTAAAAAGAAATCCGGTGAGTTCTTCGCTTTCAAACTCCATAGTATCTAACTGTGTTTCACTGTCAGAAAAAGTAACTTTATGCTCTTTTTCCAATCCGGAATACAAACTTTCCCACGAAGGTGTTTTTTCCCGTTGAAACGGAAAATGTATATTTTTTTGCTGCCGGCTTTCTTCCTGAAATGGATTAAAATTTCTATCCACTTCAATTTTTGGCATATTTGGCGATTTTTTTTGATGCTCATAAGGAGTATCTAAGTTTTTATCCCGCTCAAAATCTAAAACCGGTGCTACACTAAATTGGCCCAAACTATGCTTTACAGAAGATCGTAACATCGCATACAATGCATGTTCATCTTCAAATTTTACCTCTGTCTTAGTGGGATGAATATTGATATCAATGGTTTTGGGGTCTACTTTTAAAAACAAGAAATAACCCGGCTGCGCACTGTCCCGTAAAAGGCCTTCAAATGCAGAAAGCACCGAATGATGCAAGTATCCGCTTTTAATAAAACGGTCATTTACAAAAAAATACTGTTCGCCTCTACTCTTTTTTGCAAATTCTGGTTTTAGTACAAATCCGGTAATACTTACTATTTCTGTAGTTTCCTGAACCGGAACCAGTTTCTCATTAGTTTTGGCACCAAAAACATGCACGATGCGCTGACGTAAACTACTTATTGGCAAATGAAAAACTTCAGCTCCATTATTTAACATCACAAATCCAACGGAAGGATGTGCCAAAGCAACCCGATGAAATTCATCAATAATGTGCCGTGTTTCGACAGGATTAGATTTTAAAAAATTGCGCCTTGCCGGAATATTATAGAAAAGGTTTTTTACCGCAATGGAAGTTCCTTTTGGGGTAGCAACTACTTCTTGCGAAATGACCTCGCTGCCTTCCATTTTAATGGAAGTGCCTACTTCAGCATTTTCGGTTTTGGTGCGCAATTCCACGTGAGCGATTGCTGCGATGGACGCTAAGGCTTCCCCTCGGAAACCTTTGGTGTGCAATTGAAAAAGATCTTCTGCAGATTTGATTTTGGAAGTGGCGTGACGTTCAAAACACAATCTGGCATCTGTGACGCTCATTCCGGCGCCATCATCAATAACCTGGACCAGCGTTTTACCGGCATCTTTGATAATCAGTTTAATTTGGGAAGCTCCTGCATCAATGGCATTTTCCAATAGTTCTTTCACTACCGAAGCTGGTCGTTGAACAACCTCTCCGGCCGCTATTTGATTGGCAACGTGATCTGGTAAAAGTTGAATGATATCCATTTAAAACAGACCTTGATTAAAGATAGATAGGTCAAAATCAATGATAAACAAAAATATAAGAATACATATAAATACAATTATGAGAATAGTTTTATTGGTATTTTTTTCCGAACTTTTGAAATCCTCCCAGGCATTTTGAAACTTACCTTTTAAACCCGGATTTTCCCCTGTGGTTTTTCTGAATTTATCAAATTTACGCTCGATTTCAAAGGGGCTTCCCTCCTTATCACTTTTGTAATAACGAGGTTCATAACCAAATCGCTTGTTCTGTTTTGTTTTAAATATTCCCATAATCCCGATTCTTCAAAGGTACTTAAAAACAAAAAGAATGCCGAATGTCTTTCGCTAAAAATTGTTAACGCTTTTGATGCTTGAGGGAAAACTAATCCGGGTGACTGGAAAGAATAAAATTTATAAAACTTTAAAGTAAACACGAATACTTTGAACCTCTAACTACTAAATTCGTACTTTAAAACTTAGATTCCTTGCGCAACTGTGCCATTTTTATTGCTGTAATTGCTGCTTCTGTACCTTTATTGCCGTGTTTACCACCACTTCTGTCGATGGCTTGTTGCATGGTTTCGTCTGTGAGGACACAAAAAATAACAGGAATTTCTCCTTCTACATTTAAATCTTTAATGCCCTGGGTGACTCCTTGACATACAAAATCAAAATGTTTGGTTTCTCCTTGAATTACACTGCCAATGGCAATTATGGCATCCAGCATATCATAGCTTTTTTGCATACGTTTACAGCCGTATATAAGTTCAAAACTTCCGGGAACATTCCAGCGCACAATATTGTCGTTTATGGCGCCGTGTTCCTTTAATGAATCAAATGCTCCCTGAAACATACCCTCTGTAATGGATTCATTCCACGATGCAACTACAATTCCAAATTTAAATTCTTTTGCATTTGGGACAGCATTCTTATTATAAGAGGACAGATTTTGATTTTTAGTTGCCATACATCTTTGGTTTGTTAAAGGTACTTAAAAAAGAAATTCCAAATTCCAATAATCTTTTATAAAGTTGGAATTTGGAATTTAATAAATTTGTATTATAGTTTATTGCATTGCTTCTGCTTTGCCTATTTGTGCATCTAATAAATTAGTGTCTACAGTTCCCGGATATGCATCCTTGATTTTATTAAAATGTGTTAACGCTTCTTTTGCGTTACCCATTTGCAAAGCAAGGTTTCCGGCTTTCATTAAATATTTAGGGGATGTAAACTCGTTTTCATTCATCGATGCAGCTTGCTTGTAGTATTTTAGAGCATCCTTATTTTTATTTAATTGCATAAAAGCATCTCCTATCGCACCTTTGGCAATAGGACCAAGTATAGCGTCGTCACTTTTAAAATCATCCAAATGGCTTACAGCTTCTTTGTAGTTTTTAGTATTTAGATAAGCCATACCTGCATAATATTTAGATAAATTTGCAGCATCTGTCCCACCATAATTTTCAATAATACCTAAAAAGCCATATTTACCTTGACCGCCATTTAAGGAAAGACGATATAAGGAATCACTCTGTGATGTATTTAAAGCTTGTTCAAAATAAGTTTGTGCTTGAAACATTTCGTTAGAAGCCTCAATTTCTTCAGGTTTCTGCCAATATTCTAAATAGACAAGATATCCTAAAACGCCTACAGCAATAACCCCCACAATAACAAGGATCGCTTTTTGGTTCTTCGCAACCCATTGTTCGGTTTTTGAAGCGCCCTCATCCAGAGTGTTAAACACTTCAGCAGTTGCACTTTGTGCCTCTATTGCTTCTTGTTTTTCTTCTTTAGTCTGTGGCTTATGCCCTCTTTTTTTATATGTAGCCATATTTTAACTTTAATGTGGGGCAAAAATAAAATTTTTATTACAATATAAAAGATAAAATATTTGTTATTTTTCAATAATTTGCACTTCTTTCCATTCCTAATGAATCCAAAATAACTTTTTTATAAAAAACTAGTTTTTAATTACTTATGATTTTAACTTCGCTTTCATTGATCCATTATAAAAATTTTGAAGTCGAAAATTTTGCTTTTGACCACAAGATTAATTGTTTTGTGGGCAATAATGGTGTCGGAAAAACGAATATACTGGATGCTATTTATCATCTTTCTTTCGGAAAGAGTTATTTCAACCCAATTACCAGTCAAAATATAAATCACAACGCTGATTTTTTTGTTATTGACGGTGAATATCTCAAAGCAGAAACTAAGGAAAGGGTTATTGTAAGTGCTAAAAGAAACCAGAAAAAAGTTATAAAACGAAACGGAAAAGCCTATGAAAAATTTTCAGAACATGTGGGGCTTCTTCCACTGGTAATAATATCTCCGGCAGATAGGGATTTGATCACCGAAGGTAGTGAGACAAGAAGAAAATTCATGGATGGTGTAATCTCCCAAGGCGACCAGAACTACCTGAACACACTTCTCAATTACAATAAAGTTTTATTACAGCGCAATGCTTTACTGAAGTATTTTGCCTTGAACAATACCAATAATGAAGATACATTAAGTATTTATAATAGCCAATTGAGTGATCTTGGTAAGGTAATTTTTCAAAAACGGTTAGAATTTATTGCCCTTTTCTCCCCTATTTTCAACAAAAGGCATCAGTCTATTACCAATGGCAATGAGGAAGTTAAGTTAGTTTATAAAAGCCATCTGGACGATGGGGATTTTTCACAACTTCTAAAAGAAAATATCCATAAAGACAGAGCCGCTCATTATACTACCGTGGGCACCCATAAAGACGATCTTATTTTTGAAATAGCAGATTTTCCTATTAAAAAATTTGGTTCCCAAGGACAACAAAAATCTTATTTGATAGCGCTAAAACTCGCCCAATTTGATTTTCTGAAACAACTAAGCAAAGTAAACCCCATTTTATTGATGGATGATATATTTGATAAACTGGATGAAAATCGTGTCGAACAACTAATTACATTGGTGGACAATGAAAATTTTGGTCAGTTGTTTATTAGTGACACCCATGCAGAACGCACAGAGACCATTGTTAAAAAAGTACATCAGACGTATAAAATGTTCAGGTTACAATAAATTTTAACTTAAAATAATTAACTTTGAGAAAAGATTACTTAAATTTTTTAATCCTTTTATAACGAAATAATATACTATGAAGTTTTATTTGTTTCTAATAGTATTTGGTCAAACTTTTCAAGTCTTGGCCCAGGACCCCGACCCACGACTTTTTAGTACATGGTATTTAACTTTTGTTCAAGCGACAGACAAAGATACTCCGTATCTGGTTTCAGAAATCATTCCATCAATTCAGCCTTACTTGGAAGTTTTTGAAGACTTTAGCTTTATTGGAGAGGGTGCATGTAACTCATTTAATGGATCTGCTTCGTTTCCTTATCCGGGTTATTTTGAAATGGAAATTGTAGAGTTTATTTTTGATACAGAGGATTGTGGTATCCAAATTCACAATTCTTTTGAAAACAGTTATTTTGGATTTTTACAAGGTGCCGGCAAATGTGAAATCACTGAAGATCAAGATGGCCTCCTTTTAACAATAACTAATCCACTTATGGGGACTGCAGTTTTTCAAGATTATCCCCTTTCCTTAAACTCATTTTCTCAAAACAATATTCACATATACCCTAACCCTTTTAATTCTATTGTTACTATTGATTCTAAAAATTTACCCATATCACAAGTTGTACTTTATAGTGTTTCAGGTAAGAAAGTTTATCAAGAATTTAATCCAAATGTTCAAATCAATTTTTCAGATTTAAAAGCCGTAATATACTTTTTAAAATTGGAATCGGAAGGTATTTATTATGTGAAGAAAATTTTAAAATATTAATATGCATCATCGCAAATTTCAAAAGAAAACCTTCTTGCTTCTCATTTTTAGTATAATAATGCTATTTTCCGTTTCGTGTAAACAAGAAAATAAGGAGCAACAAATAGAATACCTCAACGGTTATTGGGAAATTGAAAAGGTAAATTTACCAAATGGGGAAACCAAAACATATTCCATAAATATGCTCATCGACTTTATTGAAATAGAAGATGGTAAAGGATTCAGAAAAAAAGTAGCACCACAACTGGACGGCAGCTTTCAAATCACTGAGGACACTGAAAATATTGAAGTTAAAATAGAAGATAACCAAGTGATATTGTATTACACGACACCTTTTCACAACTGGAAGGAAACGGTTGTAGAAGCGAATGAAAAACAACTGGTAATCAGAAACGAAGAGGATTTTCTTTACACTTACAATCGGTTTGAAAAATTAAATTTAGAATAATGACTAAAAGAAAGAGACATGGAGAAGAAGTTTCTTTGGGAGATGTGCTTAAAGATTTTGTAAATACTAACAACCTAAATAAAGGTTTAGATAAAGTGCAGGTAGTAGATGTATGGAATGCTATGATGGGACCTGCTATTCAAAAATATACCACAGGAATTAAGCTCGAAAGGGAAACTTTATATATACAGCTAAGCTCTTCGGTTTTAAGGGAAGAATTAAGTTATGGCAAACAAAAAATTATAGATATGCTCAATGAGGAATTGGGCAGGGTACTTATTAAGGAATTGATATTAAGATAAAAAAAACCGCTTCTCTTGAAAGCGGTCTTTAGTTTTTATTTTCAAATGCTATTAAAACATCTCTCTACCAGAAAAATGAAAAGCACCTTCAATAGCTGCATTCTCATCGCTGTCACTTCCGTGAACTGCATTTTCGCCGATAGAAGCGGCATATAATTTACGAATGGTCCCTTCAGCTGCGTCTGCAGGATTAGTAGCACCAATTAATTTTCTGAAATCTTCCACTGCATTTTCTTTTTCAAGGATAGCGGCAACAATAGATCCTCGTGTCATATATTCCACTAATTCCCCATAAAAAGGACGTGCACTGTGCACGGCATAAAATGCTTGTGCATCTGTAGTAGTCATATGGGTCAATTTCATTGCCACAATTCTAAAACCTGCTTTATTAATCATTTCTAGTATTGCCCCGATGTGTCCTTTTTGAACACTATCCGGCTTTAACATTGTAAATGTTCTGTTTGTTGCCATTCTATTTTTTTTAAATTTGGTGCAAAAGTAGTTAATTTATTCCTAATTCATTTAATGGAACACATCTAAAACTTTTTCCAATCTATAAAATCAGATAGGGTTAAATTACAATCTTCAATCTTATTTGTATCTTCGCAGTCTATGAAGAATAATGAAATTATTCAGTTAACGGCTGAATTGTCTACAAAAAAAAATATAGTAATAGTATGCCACAAAAACCCGGATGGAGACGCCATAGGTTCCACACTTGCTCTGTCAATGTATTTAAAAAAAACAGGGCACAATGTTCAACCCATCGTTCCAAATGACTATCCTGATTTTTTAAAATGGATGCCTCAAAACGATACAGTTTTAACTTACGAAAAAAATAAAACCAAAGCAGATAAACTTATCGTTGACGCTGATTTGATTTTTACATTAGATTTCAATTCGCTTTCACGTGCAGGCGAAATGCAGGAAATTCTAAAAAAAACGAAAGCAGATTTTGTAATGATTGATCACCATCAGCAACCGGATGGATATGCTAAATATATGTATAGTGATGTAACTATATGTGCTACTGCACAAATGGTTTATCATTTTATGGACTTAATGGGTGGTTTAAACCAACTTGATGCAGAAATTGCCACAGCTATTTATACAGGAATAATGACTGATACGGGATCTTTCCGATTTCGTTCCACAACCAGTACAACCCATCGCGTGGTTGCAGATTTACTGGATCACGGCGCAGATAATGCTTACATTCATGAATCGGTTTTTGACAGCAATTCGCCAGAGAGAATGAAATTACTGGGCATTGCATTAAATAATTTAAAAATTCTTCCGGAATACAGGACTGCTTACATCACCCTTTCCCAAAAAGAATTAGATAGCACTAATTTTAAAAAAGGAGACTATGAAGGTTTTGTAAACTATGCATTGTCTGTGGAAAACGTCCTACTTGCAGCTATATTTGTTGAGAGCAAAGAAGATGCGCTGGTTAAAATATCTTTCCGAAGTAAAGGTAATTTCTCTGTAAATATGTTTGCAAGAGCATATTTTGAAGGAGGTGGACACGATAATGCCGCAGGCGGAAAAAGTAATCGTACCATAGAAGATACAATTTCCTATTTTATTAGTAAATTGCACCCCTATAAAAATCAACTCAATAATGAGTAATCGACTAATTTTAATCCTTTGTATCCTACTGGTTGCTTGGAGTTGTAAAACCCCGGAAGCCAGAAGGCCCGTAGAAGTAAAAACCGGGAGCACTATAGATTTATCTGTAGAACGTAACAAAGAAAGGTATGCTCTAGAAGAAGAGGATATTAAAAAAGTAATCGATAACGACTCTGTTAATGATTACATTACTTCAGAATTGGGGTTTTGGTATTACTACAATTCCGAAAAATCATTAGACACAGAGCTTGCAGATTTTGGCGATGTAGTAGAATATGAATATGATGTAAAAGACCTTAATGGAAACACCATATACACAAAAGATGAATTAGGAAAACAAACCTACCGAATGGAAAAAGAAGAACTTATTTCCGGCTTAAGGGAAGGTTTGAAAATCATGAAAGAAGGAGAAACTGTAACTTTCGTTTTCCCCTCTTATAAAGCATATGGATATTATGGGGATTTAGAGCGCATAGGAACAAACATGCCCATTATAAGTACAGTAACAGTAATTAACATAGAACAAATAAATTAAAACAAAAACCAATGAAAAAAATAAGTTTATTATTCGCTTTTTTTGCTTTAACCCTCGTTGCTTGCCAGGATAAATATCCGGATCTTGAAGATGGTGTTTACGCTGAGTTTGTAACCAACAAAGGCACTTTTGTTGCTAAACTATACCACGACAAAACACCAATCACCGTTGCAAACTTTGTGGATCTTGCAGAAGGCAATAACAGCATGGTAGATACAGTTTACAAAGGAAAACGCTTTTTTGACAGTTTGACTTTTCACCGCGTTATTAAAGATTTTATGATACAAGGTGGAGATCCTCTTGGCAACGGTATGGGAAATCCCGGATACCGTTTTCCTGATGAATTTGATGAAAGTCTACTTCACGATCGCAAAGGAATTTTATCCATGGCTAATTCAGGCCCCGAAACAAATGGTAGCCAATTCTTCATTACTCTTAAAGAAACACCGCATTTAAACGGAAGACACACTGTGTTTGGCGAAGTGGTTATTGGCATGGAGGTTGTTGATTCTATTGGCCTTGTACCAACTGGTTCTCAGGACAAACCTATAGACCCGGTCATTATTAATAAAGTGAACATTATTAATAAAGGAAAAGTAAGCATGAATTCTTTCGAAAAAGAAATGGAAGAAATTGAAAAAGAAAGAATTGCCCTAGAAGAAAGAATTACAAAAGTAATGAATGAGACAGCTGCTTCAATGGGATCTCAAAAAGCCGGAGCAGAAGAATTACCTTCCGGTTTACAAATTCTTTTTTTAACCAAAGGAGATGGTGAACAACCAAAAGAAGGCGACCAGGTCTTAATCGATTATGAAGGATATTTGCAAGACGGGGTTCTTTTTGACACTAGTATACTAGAAATAGCTCAAAAATATGAGATGGTGGACGAAAGAAGAGAGCAAGAAGGACAATATGCTCCTTTACCTGCAAACTATAGTCAAAGCGCACAACTTATCGCCGGTTTTAAAGAGGGAATGTTAAAAATGAAGGTTGGGGATGAAGCATTATTATATATCCCTTCACACTTAGGTTATGGCGAGCGAGGTGCAGGAAATGTAATCCCGCCTAATGCTGATTTAATATTTAAATTAAAACTGGTGGAGATTGTAAATTAATCTTAACCACATAACAAAAATAAAGCGCCTCTTTTTAATCAAGGGCGCTTTTTTATTTTCACTTATTTAAAACTCTCATATCATTTTATTCCCTATTTCTTCGGAATATTTTTAAGAATCTCTACTACAAATTCCCAATACTTTTGCGCTGAAGAAATACTGGCTCTTTCATCAGGTGAATGTGCGCCTTTTATGGTGGGTCCAAAAGAAATCATATCCATATCCGGATAATTTTGTCCAAGTATCCCACATTCTAATCCGGCGTGACAGGCTGCTACATGTGCTTTTTGTCTATACATTTTTTCATAAACATTTTCTAACACTTTTAAAATAGGGCTCTCCATATTTGGTTCCCAACCGGGATAATCCCCGGAAATTTTCACATCACATCCCATTAATTCAAAACAAGAACGCAGTGCATTCACTAGATCTATTTTAGAACTTTCAACAGAAGACCTGGTTAAACAACCTATATGAATGTCCCCGTCTTTAACCAACACCCTTGCAATATTGTTAGATGTTTCCACTAAATCTGCAATAGCAGGGCTCATTCTGTACACACCATTATGGGCCGCATAAAGAGACCTTAACAATAATTCCTGTGAATCTGTGTCCAAGATTTTTTCAGGTGTCTGTGTCTCTTTTATAGCAATTTTTAATTGAGGTTCTAACGTTTGAAATTCCTTCTGTATTTCTGTTATAAGCCTGTTTACTTCAAATAAGAAAACCTCTATCTGTGGTTTTTCTACTGCAATAACCGCAACGCTTTCCCTGGGTATTGCGTTTCTAAGACTACCGCCGTCAATGGATGAAATGCGTATACCACAATCCTGAGATGCTTCAAAAAGCAAACGGTTCATGATTTTGTTTGCATTTCCTAAACCTTTATGAATATCCATTCCGCTATGCCCTCCTTGCAATCCTTGTATGGTAATGGAATAACCTATCATGGTTTTTGAACATCCTTCTTCCATATATTTCCGGGTTGCTGTCACATCAACACCGCCAGCACAACCTACCCCTATTTCATCATCTTCTTCGGTATCTAGATTTAAAAGAATTTCCCCTTTCAGAATACCGCCTTCCAAACCCATTGCACCGGTCATTCCGGTTTCCTCATCAATTGTAAAAAGGGCTTCCAGTGCAGGGTGTGCTATTATTTTGCTTTCTAAAATCGCCATTATAGTTGCAACTCCCAAACCATTATCTGCTCCTAAAGTGGTTCCTTTTGCACGCACCCAATCCCCGTCCACTAGCATCTCTATACCCTGTGTTTCAAAATCAAATGTAGTATCACTATTTTTTTGATGCACCATATCTAAATGCGATTGCATAACAATGGCCTTTCTATCTTCCATGCCTGATGTTGCCGGTTTTTTGATAATTACATTACCAACTTTATCGACCTTGGTTTCTAAACCTAAGTCTTCCCCAAATTTTTTCATAAAAGCTATCACACGCTCTTCTTTTTTACTCGGCCGTGGCACTGCATTTAAATCAGCAAATTTGTTCCAAAGTACTTTGGGTTCTAAATTTCGTATCTCCTTATTCATGATATTTATATTTAATGAATTGTAAAAATACATCTTTAAATTTCCCCGCAAAAGATTTCCTTTGTATGTTTGACTATGCACAAAAAGACAAAAATTATTCTCACGCTTTTGCTAATAGCACAAATCATCGGGTTGCGCATTCTTTCCTTTTTTCCGGAATTTGTAGAGAAATATTACAGTTTAGGAGTATATCCTTTTTTATCAAAAACATTGCGATATTTATTTGGATGGGTACCATTTTCCGTAGGAGATGTCTTTTACAGTGCCTTGGTAATTCTAGCTTTAAGGTGGTTATACCTGAATTTCAGAAATGTCAAATCTAAAACGGTAAGTTTTTTTTTGGATATTACCGCTACCTTATCCATTATGTATTTTCTATTTAATATTCTTTGGGGTTTTAACTATTATCGGGTGCCACTGCATCAAACTCTGGAATTAGAGAGGGATTACACCACAGAACAACTCTTAACGTTAACAAATGCGCTGATTGAAAAATCTAATGATTTGCATCGGGAGTTAGGATATAAAGATTCTGTAAAAATTGTTATCCCCTATTCCCAAAAAGAAATTTTTAATCTTTCACCAAACGGGTACCAAAATCTAAGCAAACAATTTCCCACGTTAAACTACACACCAAAGAGCATAAAAAAATCAGGGTGGAGTTTGGGGCTTACTTATATGGGGTATAGTGGTTATTATAATCCATTCACTGCAGAAGCACAGGTCAATAATTTAATAAAAAACTCCCGGTTTCCTGTAGTTACTTGTCATGAAGAAGCCCACCAATTGGGCTATGCCGCAGAAAACGAAGCTAATTTTCTGGCTTATTTAAGTTCTGTAAATAATGACGACCTTTATTTCCAGTACTCCGGTTACATATTTGCTTTGCGCTATTGTGTCAATGAAATTGCTCGTCGCGATATGGATGTATATGATGAAATTATTGATACCGTAAATTTTGGGATACTGGAGAGCTATCGGGAAACCAGAGAATTTTGGCACAGCTACAGCAATCCGTTAGAAATTGTGTCTAAAATTTTTTTTGATTCCTTTTTAAAGGCAAACAATCAGTCCAAAGGTTTGGAAAGTTACAGCTATATGGTAGCCTTACTGGTAAATTACCATCAGGACAATAAATTATAAATCTGTAATTCTTAAATTATTGTTAAATAAAAGTTACTTTTTCTTAAAAGTAAGTATCCTTAGTATCTTTAGAAATTAATCTAATAACTACCAAAAGAATGAGAAAAGTCCTCCTACTGATTCCTTTAATTTTTTGCAATTTTTTTCTCTTTGCGCAAGATTACTTCCCAAAAAACGACGGTGTTCAATATACAAATAACACCACAACTGCATTTACAAACGCAAAAATCTATGTAACGCCCACCCAGATAATTGATGGCGGCACGTTGCTAATTCAAAACGGAAAAATTGTGAATGCGGCTAAAAGCGTTGGTATTCCTGACAATGCTATTGTTATCGATTTGCAAGGGAAATCTATTTATCCGTCATTTATCGATTTGTATTCTGATTTTGGTATTGAAAAACCCGAACGCTCTACAAGACGTGGCCGCTCTCCACAATATGACCCTACACGCACAGGCTACTACTGGAATGACCACATCATGCCCGAAATAAATGCAGTGGAAAAATTTAAATTTGATGATAAAAAAGCTGAAGAACTTCGTGCTGCAGGTTTTGGTGCGGTAAATACTCACTTACAGGATGGAGTAGCTCGCGGCACCGGTACATTAGTTACTTTAAATTCCGCTGGTAATGATAATGACCGTGTACTGGCGCATAAATCGTCCCAGCATTTTTCATTTTCACGCAGTATTGCAAAAGACCAGTCTTATCCCAGTTCAGTAATGGGCAGTATGGCTTTATTACGCCAGATGTATTATGATGCAGAATGGTATAGCAAAGGAAATACAAAAACCAAAGATCTTGCATTGGAAGCCCTCATTGCAAATCGCGGATTGGTTTCCATATTTGAATCTAAAGACAAACTCAACACTATTAGAGCACATAAAGTGGGAAAACCATTCAACATCAATTATGTGATTTTAGCGGGTGGTTATGAATATGAAAATATAGCTGAGGTGAAAGCAACAAACGCCTCTTTTATTCTTCCGGTTAACTTTCCAGATGCCTATGATGTGTCTAATCCTTACCAAGCCGCTTATGTAACTTTAGCCGATATGCGTCGCTGGAACCAAGCTCCCACCAACCCAAAAATATTTGCGGAAAACAATATTCCGTTTTCCCTTACCACTCATGATTTAAAATCCCCAAAAGATTTTATGTCTAATCTTTTGAAAGCTATCGAGCACGGTTTAGATAAAACCAAAGCCCTGGAAGCATTGACCACAGTTCCAGCAAAAACCTTAGGAAAGGCTAACGAAATAGGTAGTCTTACCAAAGGCTCTCACGCTAATTTTTTAATTACATCAGGCGATATTTTTGAAAAAGAAACTATCATCTATGAAAACTGGGTACAAGGAAATCTTAATGTCATAAACGATAAAGACCAAAAAGACATACGTGGTGAATATAATTTAATGGTAGCAGGAAAAACCTTCCAACTTTCCATTAAAGGGGAGCCAGGTAAACCAAGTGCAGAAATAAAACAAGACACTGTTACTCACAAAGCTACGCTTGGGTATTCCAAAAACTGGATTGATCTATCTTTTACTGCGGAAGAAGAAACGTTTAGAATGACGGGTATTGTACCTACAACTTCCGATAATTTTGCCGGAAGATTAATTCTTCCCAATGGTAATGAATCTACTTTCAATGCCACAAAAACAGGTCCTTTGGAAGAAAAAGAAAAAGAGGAAAAAGAAGCAAAAACGTTAGAAGTAGTTCCCATGACTTTTCCAAATCTGGCTTTCGGAAATACCACAAAACCAAGACAGGAAACCCTGTTATTTAAAAATGCCACTGTCTGGACCGGTGAAGATGCCGGTATTCTCACAGAAACAGATGTCCTTATCCAAAACGGAAAAATCTCCAGAATAGGAAAAAATTTAAGTGCATCCAACTCCAAAGTAATTGATGCCACAGGAAAACATCTAACTGCCGGTATCATTGATGAGCACTCACACATTGCGTTATCATCGGTTAATGAAGGCGGGCATAACAATTCTGCAGAAGTTACAATGGAAGATGTTGTCGATCCGGATGATATAGGCATTTATCGCGCACTTGCCGGTGGAGTGACTATGGCCCAACTGCTTCATGGTTCAGCAAACCCTATCGGTGGCCGTTCAGCAATTATCAAATTAAAATGGGGGGAGAATGCAAATAACCTGCTTATGCCAAACGCCCCCAAATTCATAAAGTTTGCTTTGGGCGAAAACGTTAAACAATCTAATTGGGGCGCTACAGAAACCGTGCGTTTTCCACAAACCAGAATGGGTGTGGAACAAGTTTTTATTGATAATTTTGAAAGAGCAAAAAACTATGAAACCCTTAAGAAAAGTGGAAAGCCATTCCGCTATGATGAAGAAATGGAAGTAATGGTCGAAATTTTAAATGGCGAGCGGTTCATAAGTTGCCATTCTTATGTACAAAGCGAGATCAACATGCTAATGAAAGTGGCAGAACAATTTGATTTTAAAATAAACACATTTACCCATATTCTGGAAGGCTACAAATTAGCAGATAAAATGAAAGAACACGGAATTTTAGGTGCTTCTACATTCAGTGACTGGTGGGGTTATAAATTTGAAGTGAATGATGCCATACCTTACAATGCAGCTATTATGTATGATCATGGCGTTACAGTGGGAATCAATAGCGACGATGGCGAAATGATAAGACGCCTAAATCAGGAAGCTGCAAAAACTGTTAAATATGGTAATGTTCCTGAAGAGGAAGCATGGAAAATGGTTACCATAAATCCTGCTAAAATGCTTCGCATAGATAACCGCGTGGGAAGTATCAAAGAAGGCAAAGAAGCAGATATAGTTCTCTGGAATGACCATCCTTTATCCATGTATGCCAAAGCCGAAAAAACCATTATTGAAGGTGCTGTATATTTTGATTTGGAAAAAGACCTACAACACAGACAGGCCATAAAGACGGAGCGCAACAAGCTCATACAAATGATGCTACATGAAAAAACAAGCGGCGGAAAAACACAAACTCCTACTAAAAAGGATGCGAGGGATTTTCATTGTGATACAGACCATCTGGAAGAAGAAGGTTTTCACGCGCACCACTAAATCAAAACTAATTCCGGTAAATATTTCCTGTATTATGGATAATTTATCAGATAAAAAATATAAAAAATGACAAAAGCATTAAAAAATTTACCCCTAGTACTAATGTTCTTTTTGGGCATTTCTACAAATGCACAACAAACCCCTGCCCTAGCGCAAACAGAAGCAGTGACCATTCAAGGAGCCACTGCGCATATTGGTAATGGAACAGTTATAGAAAATTGTACTCTTGTATTTGAAAATGGAAAAATTACAGCTATCGGAAATTCTTCCATTGCCACAAAAGGTACCGTAATAAATGCAACAGGCAAACACGTGTATCCCGGTTTTATTGTTGCAAATAGCACTTTAGGACTTACAGAAATTGATGCGGTGAGAGCCAGTGTTGATGATGATGAAATAGGAAGTATTATTCCACATGTGCGCAGTTTGATCGCCTATAATGCCGAAAGTAAAATTGTGGAAAGTATGCGACCCAACGGTGTTCTTATTGGGCAAATAGTGCCTCGTGGCGGAAGAATTACAGGCACTTCTTCTGTAGTACAGTTTGATGCCTGGAATTGGGAAGATGCCGCAATTAAAATAGATGACGCCATCCATATGAACTGGCCAAACAGCTTTACTCGTGGACGATGGTGGCTTGGTGAATCCCGTGCTTACAGCCCAAATAAAAATTATGCAGAAGATATTGAAAAAGTAAGGAGTTTTTTAGCAGATGCTGCAGCTTACGGAAAAGCAACCCCACAAGATAAAAATTTGGTTTTTCAATCAGTTCAGGGATTATTTTCCGGCGAGCAAAAGCTGTTTATTAGCGCTAATGGTGAAAAAGAAATTATTGATGCCATAACTTTTGCCAAAGAAATGGGTGTAAAAGAAATAGTGCTAGTGGGTGGCTATGATGCTTACAAAATAACTGAATTCTTAAAACAGCACAATGTCGCGGTTTTAGCAGCCAGAACACAAAGCACACCTAACTCTGACGATGACGACTATGATTTACCCTACAAAATGCCAAAAATTCTCGCAGATGCAGGAATACTGGTAGCACTAGATCCAGATGGCAGAATGGAACGCATGAATACCAGAAACCTTCCCTTTTATGCAGGGCAGGTAGTGGGTCAGGGAATGGATAAAGAAGAAGCATTAAAAATGATTACCTCAAATGCAGCTAAAATACTGGGTATCGATAAAGATTATGGCACTTTAGAAATTGGGAAAAGCGCAACCTTGTTCATTTCTGAAGGCGACGCATTGGACGTTAGAACTAACAAACTAACTAAAGCATATATCGACGGAAGGGACATTTCCCTAGAAATGCATCACACTACTTTGTACAAAAGATATTCTGAAAAATATAATGCACAAGAGGAATAATCTAAATTTCTTGAAATTAAAAAGCTGTCGTATTGTAAAATATGACAGCTTTTTAACTTTAATCTACATAAGCGCTTCTTTCAGGAGATTTAAATATTACTTTATCTAAGGCGGTTTCAGAAATATCTATATTTTTGAAAAAAACGGTATTAGTAGACTCAAAGTCATTTTTATCATTTTTACTATACCAGACCATTTTTTCGGGAAGAAGAAGTCCTTGTTGCTCGCTCCAGGAGTCATATTTTATATAATGCCAATCGTTGCTTTTTCCTTTCTCAAAAAATGTGACGGTATATCCCAGCCACGCCATTTGGTTAGTTTCTTTGTCAAAGTAAATAATATACTCATCCTCGGGGGTTTCCCCGACATTTCTTCCAAATCCTATATGAATAACACCATACGTTTTTCTTTCAATCACGGTATCTTTCCTTACCGTATAAATTGCTCCGGGATCTGAAACTATAAAAGGCATAGCCTGAAAATAGAACATGAGGTTGTAATAAAACTTAGGGTTACCGGGAAAGGAGCCTTCTTTTTCTTCTAACCATACTCCCACCCCATCATACCCAAGTTTAAATGCATCAGATTCTACAACAGCTTGACGCGATTGTAAATCAGTGGTATGCACTTCATTCCCGGAAGATTTTTCCATCTCAAAAGAAAGCGCCTTCATTTTTTGCCATGGATTCAATCCACCGTGGGCATCAAAAATTGCCATAAGTTGTGCAGGATATCTGGAATTTTCCGGGGATATATTTTCCAGCGATTTTCTTTCCTCTTTTTGGTTTTCCGCACAGGAATAAAAAAAGAAAATGGAAAATAGTACAAACGATATTCTTTTCATAAAGGCAACTATTTATTTGTCGTAAAATACAAAAAAGCTCCCAATTTATTCGGAAGCTTTAGAAAAACCTTTATTTATTTTTAGTTTATTTTATGAAAAGCTACTTATGAAAAAAAACGCATTCCGAAGAAATATAAATAATCTTTAAAAATAGGGATATGCTTCTTACCTTTGCTATATGCAAAAACATATTTCCAGTCCTCAAAATCCATTTATAAAGCAGCTTTTGTTGCTTCAGGAAAAAGCCCGTGAGCGAAAAAAAACCGGCATGTTTACCGTTGAAGGGGAAAGGGAAATTTCTCTGGCAGTGAAAGGTGGTTATGAAATTATTTCCTTGATTTACTGTAACGAAATATATTCTGAAAATGCATTGATGCACTTAATAGGAGCACCCATAGATCGTATCGAGGTTCCGATGGAAATCTATCAGAAAATCGCTTATCGCGAAACTACCGAAGGGATTATTGCATTGGTAAAAGCAAAAAATCACAATCTGGATTCTTTATCTTTTGAAAATAAAAATCCATTGATCCTTATAGCAGAAGCACCGGAAAAACCCGGAAACATTGGTGCCTTATTACGCACTGCAGATGCTGCAAAACTGGATGCCGTTTTAATTGCCAACCCAAAAACAGACTTATACAACCCAAATATAGTGAGAAGCAGTGTGGGAGGTTTATTCACAAACCGTATTGCTACCGGCACCACAGAAGAAATTATTTCCTTTCTAAAGAAAAATAATATCGATATATATTGTGCGGCTTTACAAGCTTCAGAAGACTACTCCAAAGTTGATTATACAAAAGCATCTGCAATTGTTGTAGGTACAGAATCTTCAGGATTGAGTGAAGAATGGATGGAAAATTCTACCCAAAATATAATCATTCCCATGCAAGGCGAATTAGATTCCATGAATGTTTCTGTTGCCGCTGCAATTCTTATCTTTGAAGCAAAAAGACAACGCAAAAAATAAACAAGCATCAAATTCCAACTACAAATAGTAATCCATCTTTGTGGAATTTGGAATTTAAATTTAGAATTTTATACATGACCCCACAAACATTATTTTATATTTTAATAGCCATCATCCTCCTTAGTTTTTTGATGGATAAATGGTTGGATTTTTTAAATGCGAAAAAGTTTGACGATACTATCCCTGCTGAACTTTCAGATGTTTATGACAACGGGGAATACAAAAAATCGCAAGCTTACAAGAAAGAAAACTTTCGGTTTTCCTTATGGAGTTCTTCTTTCTCTTTAATCCTTATGCTCGCATTTTTCTTTCTGGATGGTTTTGCTTATGTGGATACTTTGGCACGCAGCTTTACGGAAAATTCCATTGGTGTAACCTTGTTGTTTTTTGCTATTATCTTTCTGGCAAGTGACATTATTTCTACCCCATTCTCTTATTACCATACTTTCGTTATCGAAGAAAAATATGGATTTAATAAGAGTACCGGAAAATTATTTTTTCTGGATAAAGGTAAAGGATGGTTACTGGGTATTATCCTTGGCGGCAGTATTTTAGCCCTCATTACCTGGTTTTATGAGTCCTTTCCATCTGATTTTTGGTGGTACACATGGATTTTTATGGGGGTCTTCTCCATTATTATTAATATGTTTTATGCAAAACTTATAGTTCCCATATTCAACAAGCAAACACCTTTGGAAGCAGGCTCGCTGAGAGATAAAATTGAAGCCTATGGCACAAAAGTAGGATTTAAAATACAGAATATTTTTGTCATTGATGGTTCAAAAAGAAGCACAAAAGCAAATGCCTATTTTTCAGGTTTCGGAAAAGAAAAACGCATTACTCTTTTTGATACACTCATTAATGACTTAGAAGAAGATGAGATTATAGCAGTTTTAGCTCATGAAGTGGGCCATTATAAAAGAAACCATATCCTTATAAACCTTTTCACAAGCATTCTTTTAACCGGATTTACGCTATGGCTACTTTCTCTATTTATTGCTAATCCTTTGCTTTCGGAAGCACTGGGTGTGACAGGGCCTTCTTTTCATATAGGGCTCATCGCATTTTTTATTTTGTATAGTCCTATATCCACCCTCACCGGTTTAGTAATGAATTATTTGTCCCGAAAGTTTGAATATCAGGCAGATGATTATGCAAAAAATACGTTCAGCCCTGCTCCTTTGATTTCTTCCTTAAAGAAGCTTTCCAAAAACAGTCTAAGCAATTTGACCCCGCATCCTGCTTATGTCTTTGCGCATTACTCCCATCCCCCATTGATAAAACGTTACAGAAATTTAATGCTGGACGATTAATTTTATGGCTTTATCTTGCTGTAGCATATTAAAAAGGGAATACCAAACGTTACATCAATAAAAATTAATAATATTTAAACAACCTCAATTTATGTATTGTTTCTTACAAAAGGAAATTGTACTTTTAGTTTATGACGGAAGAAGTTTTAGATAAAGAAAACAAGGAGATTGCCAAGCAATACAAACAGCTTTTAAAAATAAGCTATAGAACACTTTCTGACGAGGATAAAAAACAAATCAGATTGGCGTTTGATATTGCTGTAGATGCACATAAAGAGCAACGTCGCAAGACTGGCGAAGCCTATATATTCCACCCCATTGCCGTTGCAAAAATTGTCGCCTCTGAAATAGGTCTGGATGCAACCTCCATAGCCGCAGCTTTACTTCACGATGTAGTGGAAGACACATCCTATACCATAGCAGATATAGAGCGCCTTTTTGGTAAAACAGTCGGTAAGATCGTAGACGGGTTGACAAAAATATCTGCTATGGAAGATCAAGACAGGGATATTTCGCTGCAAGCAGAAAATTTTAGAAAAATGCTGCTAACCCTGAATGAAGATGTGAGAGTAATAATTATAAAAATTGCAGACCGGTTGCACAATATGCAAACGATGGAATCGATGCGACCTGACAAACAAATTAAAATAGCATCAGAAACGCTATATATATATGCGCCTTTAGCACACAGAATAGGTTTGTATTCCATAAAAACAGAATTGGAAGATTTAGGCTTAAAATACACGGAGCCGGAAGTATATTATGATATTTTCAATAAAATTAAAGAAAGTAACCAAGATCAGGATAAATATATAGAGGAGTTTAATAAAGTTATAAAAGACTCTTTAAACAAAGAGAATTTAAATTACGAAATCAAAGGACGTCCAAAATCCATTTTTTCCATAAAAAGAAAAATGATAAAACAAAACATAGCCTTTGAAGAAGTCTATGATAAGTTTGCCGTAAGGATAATCTATACCTGTGAACCGGAAAATGAAAAATTTATAGCTTGGAAAATTTATTCGATAGTTACTGATCATTTCAGGCCTAATCCCACACGGTTACGTGACTGGATTTCCTCACCAAAATCTACGGGTTACGAAGCATTGCATATTACTGTTATGGGACCAAAAGGAAGATGGGTAGAAGTTCAGATACGCAGTGAAAGAATGAATGAAATCGCCGAAAAAGGATTTGCAGCACATTACAAATACAAAAACAAAGAAGACGATGAAGATCTTAATTTAGATCTCTGGCTTAACAAACTGCAAGATGCACTGGAAAGCTCTGAAACCAATGCTGTCGACTTTGTGGAGCAGTTTAAATTAAATCTGTATGCCAAAGAGATTTTTGTGTTTACCCCGCAAGGAGATTTAATTTCACTACCTAAAGCAGCAACTACACTTGATTTTGCTTTTAGCATCCATACAGAAGTGGGATTAAAAACCCGTGGTGCGAGGGTTAATGGAAGGCTGGTACCCCTTAGCACAGAATTAAAAAGTGGCGATCAGGTAGAAATCATCACTTCTGAAAATGCAAAACCCAACGCTAACTGGTTAGATTATACCACTACAGCACGTGCAAAATCAAAAATCAAATCGTCACTGAAAGATGAGAAAAAGAAAATTGCAGAAGACGGTAAGCAAATTTTAACTAGAAAATTAAAATCCCTTAAAATAACCTTAGACGAAAAAACAGTCAATCAGTTGGTTGTGTTTTTCAAAGTAAAAACCAGTCTGGATTTATTTTATCGCATAGGCTCAGGCATAATAGAAAATCAGCAATTACGAGATTTTGCATCTTCAAGAAGCAATACTTTTATAAGCTTCTTTAAAAATAGGATGCGCAAAACCCCTTCAGCTGAAGAGGTTAATAGAGACGAGATTACTGTAAAATATGACCAGCTTGTTTTTGGAAAAGAAGAAGAAAAACTGGATTACACCATTGCTAATTGTTGTAACCCAATTCCCGGGGATGATGTTTTTGGTTTCATTACCGTAAGTGATGGAATCAAAGTGCATAAAAATACTTGTCCCAATGCATTACAATTACAAAGCAATTATACCTACCGCATCATACAGGCAAAATGGATAGACTCTTCACAACAGGATTTCAGATCAGAATTGATTATCACAGGAATCGATAATCTGGGATTAGTAAATTCTGTTACCAAAGTAATATCAAACAATATGAACATTGATATAAAAAGCATAAGCTTTGACAGTAACGATGGGATATTCACCGGAAAAATTGTGGTGATTGTGAAAAACAAAACAATCCTCAACGAGATAATCACCAAGATTAAAAAAATTAATGGTATTGACAAGGTTACAAGAGCGTAAAATTGATTAAATTTGCGACCAAGAAATGACAGATACAAAAACCAATATAAATAACAATCAGGCAATCGTTAAAAACGTGTTTACTGCTTTTTTAGAAGAAAAAGGGCACCGTAAAACCCCGGAACGATTTGCAATTCTGCAAGAAATTTACAACAATACGGAACATTTTGATATAGAATCCCTCTACATTAAAATGAAAAATAAAAAATACCGTGTCAGCAGGGCAACCCTTTATAATACCATAGAATTACTTTTAGAATGTGCGCTTGTGCGAAAACATCAGTTTGGTAAAAACCAGGCACATTATGAAAAATCATACTTTGACAGAAATCACGACCACGTCATTTTAACAGATACCGGTGAAGTCATTGAATTTTGCGACCCGCGCATTCAATCCATCAAAAAAACCATTGAAGAGGTTTTTAATATTAAAATCACCAACCACTCATTATACTTTTACGGGACAAAAAAAACAACCGAATAATACCAGCAAACAATGGCAGTAGACTTACTACTAGGATTACAATGGGGAGATGAAGGAAAAGGAAAAATCGTAGATGTACTTACAGGTAATTACGATATCGTAGCACGATTTCAAGGCGGACCCAACGCCGGGCATACATTAGAATTTGACGGCATAAAACACGTTTTAAGAACTATTCCCTCAGGAATTTTTCATAAAGAAACTATTAACCTTATAGGAAACGGGGTTGTAATAGACCCTGTAGTTTTTGTAAAAGAACTGGAAGGTCTGGATAAGTTTAATCTTGATTACCGGAAAAATCTTTTTCTTTCCAGAAAAGCACACGTTATTCTGCCAACACACAGATTGCTTGACGCAGCCTCTGAAGCTTCTAAAGGAAAGGCAAAAATAGGTTCTACTTTAAAAGGAATTGGCCCGACATATATGGACAAAACCGGAAGAAACGGTATTCGCTTAGGTGATTTAGAACTCTTAAATTGGGAACACAAATATCGTGCTCTTGCTGACAAACATGAAGCACTCATTGGTTTTTATAATGTGGACATCCAGTATAACCTGGAGGAAATGGAAAAAGAGTTCTTTGAAGCAGTGGAAGTTTTAAAAACCATGCGTTTCATTGACAGTGAAGAATACTTGCACCAAGCTCAAAAAGAAGGGAAATCTATTTTAGCAGAAGGCGCACAAGGCTCTCTTTTAGATGTGGATTTTGGAACGTATCCTTTTGTTACTTCTTCCAATACTACAGCAGCAGGCGCTTGCACAGGATTAGGCATCCCACCTAATAAAATAAAGGAAGTATATGGTATATTTAAAGCCTACACAACCCGCGTGGGAAGTGGCCCATTCCCTACGGAACTCTTTGATAAAGCCGGAGAACAAATGGCAAAAGTGGGCAATGAATTTGGTGCAGTCACCGGAAGACCCAGACGATGTGGATGGCTTGACCTTGTTGCTTTAAAATATGCCGCCCAAGTTAATGGCGTTACCCAATTAATGATGATGAAAGGCGACGTGCTAAGCGGATTTAAAACCCTCAAAGTATGTACTGCTTACAAATACAAAGGAGAAACTATACGTCATTTTCCCTATAACATAGAACCTGAAAATGTAACCCCGGTTTATATTGAAATGCCGGGATGGAAAGAAGACCTTACCAAACTTAAAGATGCAACCAAGCTTCCTAAAGAATTAATGGATTACATTGATTTTCTGGAAAAAGAATTGGAAATACCTATAAAATTAGTTTCTGTGGGGCCTGACCGAACGCAAACAATCCATAGATAAATCTAAGTTTGTAGTAAACGGCTTTTTTAAATTTGACTTGATTAATTTCATATGCTACAACGAAGTAAAAATATTCCCCTCTTAGTTTTAGCAATTTTGCTGCTATTGCCTTTTGGTGATGTTTTTGCTCAGGAAACACAAAAAGTAGATATACAATCCGGTTATTTAGAAATAAGACCTGATTTTCCCGATGCCGCCATCTGGACACGGGAAGCAAATACACAAGTTTATATCGTACATGAAGGTATAGAAATGTGGTGCGATCAGGCCTATGTATATATGAAAGACAATTTTGTAAAAGCTTTCGGTAATGTGCGCATTACACAAGGCGATACAATGACATTAAATAGCAAGTATGCAGAATATAACGGCAACACTAAATTTGCTTTTGCTGCTGGAGAGGTTATTCTGAAAGAACCAAATACAACGCTTTACACAGACACCCTTTATTTTGACAGAATAAAACAACAAGGTTTTTATCGCACAGGCGGAAGGGTTGTGGACACCGCAAGTGTTTTAACCAGCAGGGTTGGAAGATATTTTGCAGAAACCAAAAAATACCAGTTCCTCTCTAATGTAGTGGTCACTAACCCGGAATATGTAATAAAAACAAATCAATTAGATTTTTATACAGAAACCGGACACGCTTTTTTATATGGACCCTCTACTATTAAAAGTGAAACCAGTGATGTCTATTGTGAACGTGGCTTTTATGATACCCGTCTCGACTATGGTTATTTTACAAAAGAGGCAAGGATTGATTATGAAACCCGAACTGTCTTTGGCGACAGCCTCTATTTTGACCGTAACACAAGTTTTGCATCCGCAACAAATAACATACGCATTTTAGACACCGTCAATAATAGTTTGGTCAAAGGTCATTATGCTGAAGTCTTTAGGGAAAAAGATTCCGTTTTTATTACAAAAAGAGCAGTGGCAATTACGGTAAGGGACAACGATTCCATTTATGTACATGCAGACACCCTTCGCATAACTGGAAAACCGGACAACAGGATAATGAAAGGTTTTTATGATGCAAGAATTTACAAAAGCGATATGAGCGGAAAAAGCGATTCTATCTATGTAAATGAAAAAACAGGAATCACTAAAATGATACGAAGGCCCATAATGTGGAGCGGGGAAAGTCAAATGACAGGCGATACCATACATCTCTTATCTAATACGGTGACCGAGAAACTGGATACCCTGAAAGTTTTTAAAAATGCCTTCCTCATCCAGAAAGATAGTAGCGGGTATAATCAGGTAAAAGGTGAAATCCTAATAGGTTTGTTCCATAACAATCAACTGGACACAATTAATATAAACCGGAATGCAGAAGTAATTTTCTACACCAGAAATGAAGAAGACGAATTAGTAGGTATCAATCATAGCACTTCAAGTTCTATTCAAATCACCCTGGTAGAAGAGGAAATAGAGACCATACGATTCATTCAGAATGTAGATGGTAAACTTCATCCTGACTCCCAATTTCCAGAAAATGCCAGAATCCTTCGTGGATTTGAATGGCGTGGTGACGAGCGATTGCTCTCTAAAGAAGACCTTTTTAAAGGAAAACCAATACCCATACTGCGGAAAATAAGCGGTATTCCCCTACCCGCTCTGGAAGAAGACTTTTTTGACGACATTCCTGAAGAAGATATGGTTATCCCCGAAGCATCAGAATTGCAACCCAAAGATTTGCAAAACGACCCGGAAGCTTTTAAACCGCTAAGCAATGAAGATGAAGAGGATGAAGACAAAGAGGATGAAGATACTGATGGAGAGAAAAAATAGTGTTCAGTGCTCAGTATTCAGTATTCAGTATTCAAAATTTATGTTTTAGTTAAAATAAAATAAATGTAATGTCCCTTAATAACTTAATTTATTAATTACACCATTAACTGTCATCACGAACGAATGTGAAGTGAAACTGTCATCACGAACGAATGTGAAGTGAAACTGTCATCACGAACGAATGTGAAGTGAAACTGTCATCACGAACGAATGTGAAGTGAAACTGTCATCACGAACGAATGTGAAGTGAAACTGTCATCACGAACGAATGTGAAGTGAAACTATTACACCATTAACCATTACACCATTACCAAGTGTCAAGCAAAACAGACTTTTATAAGTATCAGGCGCAAACTACACCACATCCCTTGGCGATGGAAGTTTCCCATGCAAAAGGTTGTTATATCTATGATAAAAAAGGGAAAGCCCATCTGGATTTTGTTGCAGGTGTTTCTGCTTGTACTCTGGGTCATTGCCACCCAAAAGTTGTAGATGCCATAAAAAAACAACTGGATTCTTATTTGCACGTGATGGTTTATGGGGAATACATTCAGGATACTGCTGTTGCACTTACAAAACTTTTAGCGGCTAATCTTCCGCAATCCCTAAGTACCACTTATTTGACTAACAGTGGCACAGAAGGTATTGAGGGTGCGATTAAGCTGGCAAAACGGGTTACAGGCAGATCTCAAATCATAAGTGCAAACAATGCTTATCATGGCAATACCTTGGGCTCATTAAGCATTATGGGGTTTGAAGATCGCAAAAGTGTTTTTCGTCCGTTGATGCCTGACGTAAGCTTTATCACCTTTAACAAGGAAGAAGATTTACAAAAAATCACCACCAGAACCGCAGGCGTGGTTCTGGAAACCATACAAGGTGGTGCAGGGTTTATACTTCCGAAGAATAATTATTTAAAAAAAGTAAGGGAGCGTTGTGATGCTACCGGCGCTATGCTTATTCTAGACGAAATCCAGCCGGGTTTTGGACGCACAGGCAAATTGTTTGGCTTTGAACAATTTGATTGTATCCCTGATATTCTGGTGATGGGTAAAGGAATGGGAGGCGGTATGCCCATTGGCGCATTTACTTCTTCCTATGAAAACATGAAACTCTTACGGGATAACCCAAAACTGGGTCACATCACCACCTTTGGCGGGCATCCGGTTATTGCGGCAGCTGCACTCGCAACCTTAGAAGAACTCCTCACTTCTGACGTAATGGCAGAAACTTTAGAGAAAGAGAAATTATTCCGAAAACTATTGCATCACAAATTGATAAAAGAAATTCGGGGAATGGGCTTAATGCTTGCCTTGATGATGAAAGATGAAGACACGGCAAACCGTGTAATTTTAGTGTGTAAAGAACGTGGATTGCTATTATTTTGGCTGCTTTTTGAGGGTAGCGCAGTGCGTATTACGCCTCCTTTAACTATTTCAAATGAAGAGATTAAAGAAGGATGTGGCATCCTTCTGGATGTTTTAAATGGTATTGAAAGTTAATCTAAACTGTAAAGCGCTGAATACAAGTAAATTAAATGTAAAATTGTGTTGACTACTTTGTTAACAAGAAAATGGGTATAAACTTTGAGTAGTACTTTACATTAGTAAATTTAAAATAAGAAGAAATCCCAAAAACTCACGTCTATGCAATTAAGCCATAACGAAGATAAAAATTTCTCCCTTTCCCGTTTTGAATCCATGTTAAAAACTAATAATGTGCTATTCTTTGACTCCGAAGAATTTGAAGACATTATTAATTATTATCTGGAAAATGGAAAAATAGCCCTTGCAAAAAAGGCTACAAAACTTGGTTTGGAACAACACCCTACTTCCATCAATTTAAAATTGTTTGAAGTGGAAATGTACATATTTGAAAACAAACTGGATATCGCTGATGCTTTGCTGGACGAGCTTCATAAAATTGAAAACTCCAACGAAGAAATCTATATCCAAAAAGCAAATATATTCTCCAGAAGGGACAACCATAAAAAGGCCATTGAACTTCTTGAAAAAGCACTCGATATAACCGAAGACGAGGCAGATGTCCTTAACCTTATCGGTATGGAATATCTTTTCCTGGAAGATTATGAAAATGCCAAATACTATTTTATGAAATGTGTGGAGATTGATAATGAAGATTATTCCTCCCTTTACAATATTATATTTTGTTTTGAATTTTTACAACAAAATGAAGAAGCAATTGACTATTTAAATATTTACCTGAATACCAATCCCTATTGCGAAGTAGCCTGGCATCAGGTAGGGAAACAATATTACTTACTAAAAAATTACCAGAAAGCCCTTGCTGCGTTTGATTTTGCCATTATTTCTGATGACACTTTTGTAGGTGCCTATTTGGAAAAAGGAAAGGTACTGGAACGGCTAAAAAAGTATAATGAAGCTATTGAAAATTATACCATTACTCTAAATCTGGAAGATCCCACTTCCTTTGCGTTGTTACGCATAGGTAAGTGTTATGAACGTCTTGGCAATGACGAACTGGCACTTCAGTTTTATTTAAAATGTGTAGAAGATGATGCTCTTTTAGATAAAGGATGGATTGCTATTACAGATTTTTATATCAAAAAACAAAATTTCCAGAAAGCATTGTATTACATGGATAAAGCGATAAACATTGATGGTGAAAATGTACATTACTGGAAGCGTTTTGGGAATATAAATAACCGTCTAAGCCTTTTTGAAGAAGCTGAAGAAGGCTACCGAAGAGCGCTTGAACTAGGCAACTATGAACTTCAAACATGGCTTTCCAGAACAGATATCTTGATTCAACTGGGCGAATTTGATGCGGCAATAAAAGGATTACATCAAGGAGCCGAATTTTATCCTGAAAATGTAGAGATAGAATACCGTTTATCGGGTCTTTATTTCTACCTAAATGAAAATGACAAAGGGATTTTTCATTTAGAAAACGGACTAAAATTAGATCTAGAATACAATATGATTATTGAATTGTTATTTCCATCAGTTTATGAAATGGAAATGGTTCAGGATTTAATAAAAAAATACCAAAAAGCATCTTAAAAATTTCTTTACATTTGAGCGTATTTAACGGCTTTGCATGAAAGAAAGGAATTCAAAACAATCTATTTTACTTTTTTTAAAAGGAGTAGCTATGGGCGCTGCTGATGTAGTACCCGGAGTTTCAGGAGGCACCATAGCTTTTATTTCAGGAATCTATGAAGAACTTATAGAAACCATTGATAAATTAAACTTTTCTTTTTTTAAATATTGGAAAAAAGAAGGTTTTAAAGCCACTTGGAAATATTACAATCTTACCTTTCTGACCGTTTTGCTGAGTGGGATTTTACTAAGCATTCTTTCTTTTGCAAGGATAATTGGTTGGTTATTGGAAAATGAGCCTATTATAGTTTGGTCTTTCTTTTTTGGATTAATCCTTGCTAGTATTCATTATATTGGCAAACAAATCTCCCCGTGGAACTTTAGGGTTATTCTTGCTATTCTTTTCGCCACTGCTATATCTTATTATATTACTTTAGCAGAACCTGTGGCATCGCCAGAGAATAATTGGTATATTTTTATCTCAGGTTTTATTGCAATTATCGCCATGATTTTACCTGGTATTTCAGGTTCTTTTATCTTGCTTCTTTTAGGTTCTTATCAAGTGATTATAGAAACGTTAAATCAATTTAGCCTTTCCATTACAACACTTAATTGGGAACTTTTTTCAACATCCGTTTTAAGATTAGTTACTTTTGCCATTGGCGCCATACTAGGAATAAAATTATTTTCAAAAGTACTAAACTGGTTATTTAAGAATTATAAAAATCCCACATTAGCTATTTTAACCGGCTTTATGATTGGTGCATTGAATAAAATATGGCCATGGAAAGAAGTTCTTTCTTGGAGGGAAAATAGCCAAGGAGATCAAGTGCCTTTTTTAGAAAAAAGTATATTCCCAACAAATTTTGATGGTGATCCCCAAATTATAAACGCAATAATTTTCGCTATCCTTGGGTTTTTAAGTATTTTTATATTAGAATATATTGCACGAAAAAAAGTTAAACCCCAATGACCCAAACCCGCTCGCTTTCTGATAAAATCTGGTTAGTCCTTAAAGGACTAGCCATGGGCGCAGCAAATAAAGTGCCTGGTGTATCAGGAGGTGTTGTTGCTTTTGTGGCAGGTTTTTATGAAGAATTTATTTACTCGTTACAAAAAGTAAATAAAAAAGCCTTTAAACTTTTAATCCACAGAAAATTTAGTATATTTTTTAGATATATAAATGGCAGGTTTTTGAGTCTTCTCCTTTTAGGAATGCTAATAAGTTATTTTAGTGTTTCCAAACTTTTGGATTATTTGATTTTCCACTTTGAACTCTTTGTTTGGAGTGCTTTTTTTGGGATGATTGTTGGCTCTATTTACTATATAGGAAAAGATTTTGAGGAATGGTCCAGAAGAAATATTGTTATTCTTCTTTGTGGTATAATCGCAGGGGTAGCTATAAGCTTTTTAGAACCGGCAAAGGAAAATGACAATCTCTTATTTGTTTTCTTTTGCGGGATTGTTGGGGTTTCCGGAATGACTATGCCCGGACTCTCAGGTTCTTTTTTGCTAATACTATTTGGTAATTATGTATTGCTGCTGGTAGACTCAGTAAATGCACTATATGATACTATTGCTGAACTTATACTTCTGGATTTTTCTTTTACTTCTAATCCGGATCGAATACGCTTACTAAAAGTTCTTGCCTCATTTGCCTTAGGATCCATAACCGGGTTAGTGACATTGTCGCACCTTCTGGGTTATTTATTAAAAAAATATAAAAGTGCTACCTATGCTGCGATTATAGGTTTTATTGCCGGCTCATTGGGAGTAGTTTGGCCTTGGAAAGAAAAAGTGTTTGCAATGGATACTTTGGGAAACATTGCAGTTGACATGGAGGGTAATCCAATAATGAAGAATTACTTAAGGTACATCCCTGAATCTTTTAACACAGAGACATTACTAGCGATTTTCTTTATAGTATTAGGTATTTTTATAGTATTGGGCTTAGGCTGGTATGGAGAAAAGACAAATAAAACAAAAACTATATAAAACCAATACAATATTGTACTATTTTTGAAATTACTAACTGTTTTTCTCTTCAACTAACAACAAAAGTTATGTCCAACTTCGGCTTACTGGGAAAAGATATTTCACACTCCTTTTCAAAACCTTTTTTTGAAGAATTTTTCCTCAAAAATAAACTACATCATACCTATACTAATTTTGATATAGATTCTATTTCAGAATTTCCAATAATACTTAACGAAAATAAGTCTTTGAAAGGTTTAAATGTAACTATACCCTACAAGCAACAGATACTTCCATACCTGGATAAAATAGATAAGGAAGCAAAAAAAATAGGTGCTGTAAACACCATTAAAATATCAAAAAACGGTTCTTTGGTAGGATATAATACAGATCATTTTGGGTTTGCAACTTCCCTTGCAGAGAATCTTTCCGAAAAAACAAAATCTGCTTTGATTATTGGCACTGGTGGTGCTTCCAAAGCGGTTGCTTATGTATTGGACAATTTAAACATCAATTATAAATACATTTCCAGAACCAGGGATGAAAACGAGTTTGCTTATCAGGATCTTACAGAAGAAATTATCAGGGAACATAAACTTATCATAAACTGCACACCTTTGGGCTCCGGTCAACATATTAATGCATTCCCTAAAATTCCTTATAATAGCATAGGGCAAGAACATTTGCTGTTTGATTTAATATACAACCCAAAGCTTACCATATTTCTTAAAATGGGTAAAGACAGAGGAGCTAAAATTGTAAACGGCCAGGCGATGCTAGAATACCAGGCTAAAAAATCGTGGAAAATTTGGAATTGATTTTTAAATATTCATCAAAATAACTTGTAAACTTGGGTATTCCAAGAGTAGTAACTATCTTTCCACCCAAAACAACACAGTAGGAACCTTAACATTGAAAAAAATGTCTGACCAAGAAAAATTATCGAAAAATGAAGAAATTAAAAAAATCTCTCAAGAAGAAGCTGAAGAAATAAGTACTTCGGAAGCAGAAACAGAGGAAACCAATACTTTTTCTGAAAAAAAATCAGAGCCCGAAGAATTAAATTCGAAAAGTTCTGATAAGGAAACAACTTCAGTTTCAGAAAAAGAAGAAAGCGAAGAAAAGGGAGATTTAGATATTCCTGTAAAAGAAGACTTGGAAGTTCCTGAAAAAATTACGGAAGATGACAAAGAAATTCCTGTAGAGGAAACTCCCGTAGAGGAAACTCCTTTAGAGGAAACCCTTGAAAAAAGTGCCGAAACAAAAAACAATCCTGAAAACAATGATACTGAAGAGGAAGAAGAAGTTGCTTCTTCTGATGATGAGGAAAAAGAGGAAGATGACGAATCGCACGATACTCTTGAAAATTCAAAAAAGGACTACCAAGCAATGACCAAAACACAATTGGTCGCTGCCTTAAAAGAATTGGTTCAGTCAAAACCGGTTCAGGAAATAAAAAATCAGGTTGAAGAAATAAAAAATGGATTCAACACCCAATTTGAAGAAGAATTAGCAGAAAAAAAAGAGGAGTTTCTAGCGCAAGGCGGAAATATTATTGATTTTCAATACACTTCTCCTGTAAAACAAGACTTCAATGCTGCATATTTTGAATACAAAGAAAAGCGTAACAGCCATTACAAAAAATTAAAAAATGATCTTCAGGCAAACCTCAAAAAACGTCTAAATCTAATAGAGGAATTAAAAGGTTTGATTGATGTGGAAGAAAACATCAATACCACTTACAAGCATTTTAAAGATATACAAGTGCGCTGGCGGGAAGCCGGTCCAATTCCCAGAGATGGATACAACACTGTTTGGAATACATACCACCACCACGTAGAAAACTTTTACGATTTTTTACATTTAAATCGTGAATTCCGGGATATGGATTTTAAACATAATTTGGAACAGAAATTAAAAATCATAACCCGTGCTGAAGAACTTGCACAGGAAGAAAATTTAAACAGGGTCTTTAGGGAATTGCAAATGCTCCACAAAATGTGGAAAGAAGACACAGGACCTGTCGCCAAGGAATACAGGGACGATGTGTGGGATAAATTTAGCGCTGCAACAAAAATAATCCACGATAAAAGGGCTCTGCTACAAAAAGAACTGGAGAAAGATTTTGAAGTAAATCTGGAAAAGAAGAACGAGCTTGTTGCGCAAATAAAAACTTTATCAGAATCTACAAAAGATAGCCATCAGGCTTGGCAAAACAGTATTAAAACACTGGAAAAATTGCGTCAGGATTTTTTCAATACCGGCAAAGTTCCTTCTAAAAACAACGAAGAAAGTTGGAGCAGTTTTAAAGATGCGGTTAATACTTTTAATAAAAAGAAAAATCATTTTTACAAAAGCCAGAAAAAAGAACAATTTACTAATCTTGCAAAAAAACAGGATTTAATTAAAATTGCCGAAGACAACAAGGATAGTGAAGACATTGATACTGTTACCCCTTTAATGAAGAAAATCCAGAACGAATGGAAAAATATAGGCCATGTTCCACGCAAGGATAGTGATAAAGTCTGGAAAAAATTCAAGGCTGCTTGTAATCACTATTTTAACAGGGTAAATGCTGAGCGCAATGAAGCAAACAAAGGAGAAGAAGAAGCGTTTGAAAAGAAAACTGCTTTGATGGACGAATTAAACTCCTTTGAACTTTCCGGGGATACTAAAAAAGACCTAAATGCCATCAAATCTAAAATCGCAGCCTGGAAAGAGATAGGGAGGGTACCCTTTAATAAAAAGAATATTGACGGGAAATTCAATAAAATAATTGATGCCCTTTTCAAAAAGCTGGATATGTCTAAAAAAGAGGTAGAGCTTATTAAATATGATAATAAATTGAATAGTATTTCAAGCCATGACGATGAGCGTAAAATGCAAAACGAGCGCTTCTTTATCACCAAAAAAATTGATGAAGTAAAAGCAGAAATAAACCAGTTAGAAAATAACCTTGGTTTCTTTCAATATGTAGATGATAAAAATCCACTGGTAAGAGAAGTTCACAACAACATCCAAAGACACAAAGACGAACTGGAACTCTGGAAAGAGAAATTAAAAAAATTGAAGGAAGTGATGTGATAAAAGATATGTGCAAAGGAGATATTGAAAGTAATTCCTTTGCACATTTCTTTCCAACTTCATGTTTTAGAAATAACTATTCTCTTCCCAATGAACTGCACACTTTGTTCTACACAAATAGCCACTTCCTTTTTTTCTGAAAAGGGACATTCTTTTTTTAGTTGCCCCACTTGTGGATCTGTATTGAGAGGCTTAGAAACCTTCCCTACCCCGGAAGAAGAAATAATGCGTTATGAGGAGCACAATAACGATGTAAATGACTTAAGATATCAAAAGTTTGTTTCCCCTATTACTGATGCAGTACAAAAAAGTTTTTCCTCTGAAAGCAATATAGGATTGGATTTTGGAGCAGGAACCGGTCCCGTAATAACTAAAGTATTAAGGGATAAAGGATATAAGCTAAATTTATATGACCCTTTTTTTATTCCCAATACCGCCCCACTTCAGCAAAAATATGACTTTGTTGCCTGTTGCGAAGTCATAGAGCATTTTCACCATCCACTAAAAGAATTTAAATTGCTGCACAGCCTTTTAAAACTCCAGGGTAAACTTTTTTGTATGACCGATATCTATGCAGAAACTATAGATTTCTCTACCTGGTATTATAAAAATGATCCCACCCACGTTATTTTTTATACGGAAAAATCACTGCAATGGATAAAAAAAGAAGTCGGTTTTAAAGAATTGGCAATAGAGAAAAGATTGATAGTTTTTAGTTGACTTTTTAATGGTTAATGGTGTAATGCTTATTGGTTATAAGTTATTAGTTATTAAGAAATTGAGGAATTCAGGAATTCAGGACAACCCTCCTGACTACCCTGAAATCTGAAACCTCAAACTTGAAACCTCAAACCTCAAACCCCAAACCTGAAACCTGAAACCTCAAACCTCAAACCTGAAACCTCAAACATCAAACCTTAAACATCAACCCTTCTTTGCTTCTTCCCAGAAGACATCCATTTCGGCTAAAGACATTTCTGAGAGTGGTTTGTTAATTGCTTTTGCTTTTTCTTCTAGATATTGAAATCGTTTAATGAATTTCTTATTGGTTCTTTCCAAGGCGCTTTCCGGGTCTATTTTCAGAAAACGTGCATAGTTTATCATAGAGAACATAACATCGCCAAATTCAGCCTCAATCTTATCGGGATCATTGGCATTTACCTCGTGCTGTAACTCATCCAATTCTTCTTTCAGTTTTTCAAAAACCTGTTGCGGTTCTTCCCAGTCAAACCCTACACCGGCAACTTTATCCTGAATGCGGTTTGCTTTTACCATGGCAGGAAGGGATTTTGGCACGCCTTCAAGAACACTCTTTTTACCTTCTTTCAATTTTAAATTTTCCCAGTTTCTTTTTACGTCATCTTCATTGTTAACCTTAACATCACTGTAAATATGTGGATGCCTGTCTATCAATTTAGCACAAATGCTATTGGTTACATCTGCAATATCAAAATCGCCTGTTTCACTGCCTATTCGAGCATAAAAAACAATATGCAATAACAAGTCGCCTAATTCCTTTTTCACCTCGTTTAAATCATTTTCCAAGATTGCATCTCCTAATTCATACGTTTCTTCAATGGTAAGATGCCGCAAAGTTTGTATGGTCTGTTTTTTATCCCATGGGCATTGTTCCCGTAATTCATCCATAATGGTCAATAATCTGTCAAATGCTGCGAGTTGGTCTTTTCGGGAATTCATAGTGTAACTAATTTGTTGTGTTTAAAATTACAAAATACCAGAAGTTAATCGGATTTTTATTTTCCACAATTTCTAAAAAATATTCTTAAATAAAAAAACCCACATTTCTAAATAAGAAGAGTGGGTTTTAAAAAAAATTAAATAATTATTAGGTTTTTCTGGCGGAGGTATTTTTTCCTGTAGTTCCTTTTTTTCCAGAAGAAGCTTTAGGTGCAGCGTTTTTTGGTGCAGCTTTTTTAGCTGCGGCTTTTTTCACTGCGTCTTCGGCTTTTGCTATTTCAGGTGTTTCAGCTTCAGCAGGTTTTGAAAAGTCCATTTTATCTTTTTCCTGTAACAGATTGTACCACTGGATGATTTTTTTAATATCGCTTACATAGACCCTGTCTTCATCATAATCAGGTAGTATTTCAAAGAAATACTCTTCCAATTTTTCTTTGGACTCTTTATGACTGATCGCCTTTTTTCCGTCTTCCTTATCTTTTATTTTTTGCAAAACTTCCCTTAGAGGCAATTCTTCCTTTAGGGTATAGACCGCAATTTCTGAAAGCAGGCTTACATTTTGCTTAGCACTGACAGAAATCTTCTTTCCATCTAAAAGGGATTCTGCTAAAAAGCCTGTTCTGGTTTGGGTTTTTAATTCATAAAGACCCGGTTTTCCTGTAATTGACAACAACTTTTCTAAACTCATATATCTTATTTCTAATGCTTTAAATTTTAGGGGCTAATCGCCCTTGGATTATTCAAACGTTTGCAAATATAACAGATTGCACTAATTTATGTGCACAATTTGTGAAGAAATCGTTTTCTATCTTTTCTTGCTTACATTAGGAAATTTCATTCGGTATTCCACATCTACTTTTCCTTTTGAAATATTAGCTAATTTTCCTTTGATGATGCGTTTTTTTAGAGGCGAAAGCTTATCCGTAAATAAAATACCTTCAATATGGTCATACTCGTGTTGGATTACACGTGCGACAATTCCGTCGAAATCTTCCGTATGTTTGTTGAAATTTTCATCAAAATATTCCAAAGTGACAGTAGGTTGACGAAAAACATCTTCCCTAACATCCGGAATACTTAAGCAACCCTCATTAAATGCCCACTCATCTCCTTCTTCTTTTAGAATTTTTGGGTTAATAAAGGTTCTCTTAAATGCGGAAAGATATTCCTGCTCTTGTTCGTCCAGGTCATCATCACTGGAAAATGGCTCCGTATCTACAATAAATAAACGTATGGCCAACCCAATCTGAGGCGCTGCCAACCCAACACCGTGTGCGCTATACATGGTTTCATACATGTTTTCTATAAGCGCTTCCAGTTTTGGATATTCTTTTGAAATTTCTATTGCTTTTTTACGAAGCACTGCATCGCCATAAGCTACTATGGGTAAAATCATAGTTTAAATTTAGTTAATAGTTATTTGTTAATTGTTAATGGTTCCCTTAGACTTCCAGCCTTTAGCGAGCACGGCACTCAACCCCCGGAATTTGTCTTTCTCGCCATTTCTCTAATCTCAAGTCATAAGATATAGGTCTTTATGTCTTATGTCAACTCACCTCTCAAATCTCATATCTAACATCTCATATCTATCTATTATATAGATAATCCTGTAATATAATTGTGGCACTTATTTCGTCTACTAGTGCTTTATTTTGTCTTTGCTTTTTATTGAGTCCGCTATCGATCATGGTTTGAAATGCCATTTTTGAGGTAAAACGTTCATCTACTCTTTTTATAGGTATCGACGGAATTTCTTTAGCAAGGTTTTCTAAAAATTTACCAATAAAAACTTCACTTTCTGATGGGGTATTATCCATCTGTTTTGGTTCACCTACTAAAATGAGCTCTACATTTTCTTTATGGAAATATGCCTTTAAAAAAGGCAATAACTCCTTAGTAGCAACAGTGGTCAATCCAGAGGCTATAAGCTGCAACTCGTCCGTTACGGCAATACCTGTGCGTTTTGTTCCATAATCTATTGCTACTATTCTTGCCATCTTATTTTTAAGCCACAAAGGTAATACTTCTCTTGGTATTGCTGTACTTTTTATTAAAAAGCCACTATCTTTACCAAAAATAAATAGTAATGCACACATTACAACCTATAATTGAAAAGGCCTGGGAAGACAGGACATTACTTTCGCAACCGGAATCTATTGATGCCATTCGCAGTGTTATTGCATTGCTTGATGAAGGCAAACTGCGTGTTGCAGAACCCATTTCGACTTCGCTCAATGACCACATTTCGACTTCGCTCAATGAACAGCAAGGCTGGCAGGTAAATGAATGGGTAAAGAAAGCGGTGGTACTCTATTTCCCAATTCAAAAAATGGAAACTTTTGAAGTGGGTATTTTTGAATATCACGACAAAATTCCTTTGAAAACAGGGTACAAAGAAAAGGGAATTCGAGTGGTTCCTCATGCGGTAGCACGTTTTGGAGCTTATATTTCTTCCGGGGTAATACTAATGCCCAGTTATGTAAATATTGGGGCTTATGTAGATGAAGGTACTATGGTAGATACATGGGCAACGGTGGGAAGTTGTGCCCAAATAGGTAAAAATGTACATTTGAGTGGTGGTGTGGGCATTGGTGGTGTTTTGGAACCTTTGCAAGCAGCTCCGGTTATAATTGAAGATAACGCTTTTATTGGCTCCCGTTGTATAGTTGTAGAAGGAATTCGTGTGGAGAGGGAAGCCGTTTTAGGAGCAAATGTTGTTTTAACGGCTTCTACTAAAATAATTGATGTTACAGGCTCTGAACCTCTGGAGATTAAAGGGTATATTCCTTCAAGATCTGTAGTCATCCCAGGCAGTTATACAAAAAAATTTCCAGCAGGTGAATTTCAGGTACCTTGTGCTTTAATTATTGGCAAAAGAAAAGAAAGTACAGATAAAAAAACTTCATTGAATGATGCATTAAGAGAATATAGCGTGGCTATTTAAAATTAAGTTTTTTAAACAGTATAGATGAAAATTCTTGTTATTCAGCAAAAAATGATAGGTGATGTGCTTACTTCCACTATTCTATTGGAAGCATTGCGCCTAAATTATCCTCAGGCTGAATTACATTATCTCATACATGAACATACAAAGCCGGTTCTAGAAAACAACCCTTTTATTGATAAAATACTGGTTTTTACCCCTGAATTAAAAGTCTCAAAAAAATCGTTATGGGAATTTAGAAAAGCAATAGCAGAAACTGGTTACTATGCTGTAATCGATGTGTATTCCAAATTAGGGAGTGCATTTCTCACAAAAGCATCTAAAGCTCTCGTGCGGGTGGGATATGAAAAATGGTATACGAGATTTGCTTATACCCATACCTATGCCACAAAAAATTCCTGCACTATAGATGAAGGGCTAGCAATTGAAAACAGGCTTTTACTTTTACAACCCTTGATAAAAAACCTAAAATATATTCCAAAACCTAAAATACACCTACTCCCAGATGAAATTAAAAGGGGAATGAGAATATTACTGGAAAATAAAGTGGACTTAGGAAAACCTCTTTTTATGATAGGTATATTGGGAAGTTCTGTAGAAAAAACCTATCCACCTGTTTATATGGCTAAGCTTTTAGATTATATTGTAAAGCACACTGGTGCCCAATTGTTATTTAATTTTATTCCTTCTCAGCAAAAAGAAGCTTACGCCCTTTATGATCTATGTGAAGAATCGACTAGGAAAAATTGTTTTTTGGGGGTTTATGGTAGGGATCTCCGAACTTTTTTAAGTATAACAGCACATTGTGGTGCATTCATAGGAAACGAGGGTGGTGCAGCAAATATGGCAAAAGCACTGAATGTTCCAACGTTCTCCATCTTTTCGCCTTGGATATTAAAAGAAGCTTGGAACAGCTATGAAAAAAACGGGTCAAATGTTTCAGTGCATCTTAAAGATTTCAATCCTGATATCTATTTAAAACATCCCAAGAAATATAAAAACATCTCGCAGGAATTGTATCTTCAGTTTCCCCCGGAATGGATCCTGCCCGAACTCAATAAATTCCTTGACCGCTACTCCCCGTCTCCTTTAACAATCCCAAAAGGAGTATAGACAGATTTATTAACCTTGGTTTCTTTTCTGATTGTTTTATTTTTCTGAATCATTTCAGGTTTAACATAACCTCTTTCATGATCTAGATGTACACAAATGGCAGAGTATCGCAATTGTTTAGCTTTTAATCCTAAATTAAACAATCGTTCGCCCAACTCCCTGTCTTGTCCCCCATATTGCATGCGCTCATCAAAGCCATTAATAGCGAGGATATCCGACTTCCACCCAGAGGAATTATGCCCGTTCCATGAAGGCTTTGTAGGGGTTATCGAATTAAATAAATAACGAATTGGCCCTTTTACTTTTAGCTTGTTGTTTTTAAAAGAGCTTTTAATCCCATTGGTTTTTAACCAATGTATGTCAAAACACTTTTGTAATTCAATATCCTCTTTGGTTATTCTTTCAGAAATGTGAATTGGAAGCATAAAATATCCTCCTGATAGAAAATATCCTCTTTTCCTGTTTCTTAGATGCACATCGACAAAATCTGCCCTCGGAATACAATCCCCGTCAGACATTAAAATATATTCTGCTTTGCAAAGAGAAATCGCTTTATTTAATATTTTGGATTTTTGAAACCCCTCATCTTCCTGCCACACGTGGTTGATGGTAAATTTTACCTCATTTTTCATTCGGCCTATTAGATCAAACGTAGGTTGCTTAGAACCGTCATCAGCAATAATAATTTCAAAATCTTGAGCAGTCTGACAAGTATATCCCCATAAAACTTTTTCTAACCATGCCTCTGAATTATAAGTACTTATTATCACAGATACCTTTGGTAAATCAAATAAAGGAGAATTAGTTGTATTTTCTATAACTGCCATGACCCAAAAATAGTTATTTTTACGCTATAATAGATTTTCAAATGGAAAAAATAAATCAATTTTATTATTTTGCAGTTATAAAAAAACCAATTATTTTCTATCCAAAATAAATTAAGCCTGCTTAATGGAAAAACTTACAGTTATTATTCCTACCGGAAATGAAGAGCATAATATAAGGGGCGTCTTAGAGTCTGTATCTTTTGCAGATGAAATCATGGTTGTAGATTCTTTTAGTTTGGATAATACTGTTAAAATTGCCAAAGAATATACTAACTTTATACTTCAACGCGAATACCAATATTCTGCTTCTCAAAAAAACTGGGCTATTCCACAAGCCAATAATGAATGGATATTGCTAGTTGATGCCGATGAGCGGGTAACCCCGGGACTTAGGGAGGAAATCATTTCCATTTTAAAAAATGCCCCCGGTGATGAAATCGCTGGTTTCTGGATTTATAGAATGAACCATTTTATGGGGGAACGTATTAAATACAGTGGATGGCAGAACGATAAAGTGATTCGACTATTTAAAAAAAGTAAGTGTCGCTATGAAGATAAAATGGTACACGCTGAAATAATCCCTGAAGGAAATGTGAAGTTTTTAAAAAATAAATTTTACCATAATACGTATACTACCGTTGATAACCACATTAAAAAACTCAACCGATATGCTACCTGGCAGGCTAAGGATTATGATAAAAAAACGGGAGTATTAACTCCTTACCATTTTGTTTTGAAACCTTTATGGGGATTTTTAAAACATTATTTTTTACAACAGGGTTTCAGGGATGGTGTTGTAGGATTAACAATAGGTTACATGCAGTCGTACGCTATTTTTATGCGCTATGTAAAATTATGGCTGTTGCGCAAAGGGAGAATTTAATTATTTACGCAAAAGAATTTTCTTCTTAAAACTTTTTTTTCTATGAAATTTAGATTGAAATAAAGTAGTTTCTTTCCACATTAATTCAAATATTCCGGAAAAGTTTTCACCTGTTAATTCGGCATAGGATTTACTCATTTTTTCTACCATTTCCTTTTTAGGGGTTAATCTGGAAAAATTCTGCACACGTTCTTCCATGGAAAGTGTTTTAAAAACCATTCGGTTTAAATCGACTAGGTAAAAATTGTAAATACCATTCACTTTTTTTATCAATGTGTTTCCGGGGGAATGGTCTTTAAAAAGAATACCGTTTTCATGCAGTATATAAGTAAAATTTGTAAAGGATGCTAAAATTTGATCTCTTTCAGGATAATCGGGATCTCTTACAAGTTCCCTAAATGTGAGGTCATACTCTAGGTGTTTACTAGCATAATAACTGTCTTTTAATCCCAAGAGTGAAAAATTTTCAGCATACGCAATGGGTTGTGGGGTGCCAATACCGTGTTCCAAAAGATATATTGCGTTTTCAAAAGATCGCTCTGCCTTAGACTTTCTAAAATATGTATATACCATTTTATTTATCAGGTTGGGGATCTTGAAGGACTTTACATTGATGGTTTGCCCCTTATAATCAAAAAGTTTGATTTGATTGCGTTCTCCCTTGCCCAAAAGCAACCCATTAGTACAGAAGTTTTTAAAGATGTTTTCTATTTCATCTTTGTCTGATTGAAATGGTTTTGCAATTTTTATTTTCATAGATACGATTGCCTATTAAACAGTATTAATTTCAGGGTGCGCAACTGTTGCAAATTGCGGATACCTTATGTCCATATGTGTAAAAAGAAAAAGGACATTAAACAGGTATGGACGGATGGATTTACTCTTGTTGATTCCTTCATGCACTTCTATTACAAACCCTGCCTCTTCATACATTCTTCTAATGCTTTTTTTTGTAAAAAAACGTAAATGTGTTTGATCCATAACCCCTGCCCGCTGATACTTCCAGTCTTTGGCGAAAATTAGTTTCATTAAAGCGCTGTGATATCTGATATTTGGTATAGAACTAATAACTACACCATTGGGTTTTAATTTTGATTTAACTTTATTCAATAAACTATATGGGTCTAACAGATGCTCTAAAACATCATTGAAATAAATTACATCAAAATAATTTTCAGGCAAATCATCAATAAAGTTTTCACAAGGGCCGGAAAAAACGGTATCCAAAATGTTTGCGGCTTTTTGGGCCTCTTCATCCTTGTATTCAATTCCCCAAACTTCGGCTCGGGTGATATCTTTTACGGAACGGGCAAAAGTGCCGTCTCCACACCCAATATCGATTACGGCCGTAAGGCTTTGGGGTAAATATTTCAGCATTTCCGGACGGCTTTTATTAAAATACTTTTTCGATTTGTTGTTATAATCCATGCTATTTATATGAGTTGCGCAGCGTAGTTATGAAATATTTCTGTAAAAGTTTTGAAGCTGTAAAACTACAAAATTAAAACTTCAATGTAGATGCCTGCATGATTTTGAGCAAAAAGAGAATGCAAAATGTGGTTTACAAGATTTGCGCTGAGCTTTGTAAAATAAGATATGTATCTTTACGCGCATCATAGCCTATATCTGAATGAGCGTTAAAATCGTCTATATTCTTCATAAAACAGGAGCAAACAGTCACTATGTTGCTTTAGATCATTTACTAAAAAAAAATGGCTATATACTTAAGTTCAGGGAGTTTTCTGTTTTTAGCAAAATTTTTAAATCGGTCTTTAAACTTAATTTTAAACTCTTTAAAAAGCAATTGACAAATGCTGCTTTTCTAACAGGTTTGTTGTTTTCAAAAAATAAAAAAATTGTTCTGGGCATTGCTCCTTTTGATTCAAAATTACTCACATTATTAAGAATATTAAAGAATCATAAAATATATTATCATACCTCCTGGACTTGCTGGGATCAAACATTTCACCCCAAAACAAAAAATAACTCCCAAAAAGTACTGGATATCTGGAAGGACTTTCTCGAAAACAAAACAAGACACCTATTTTGTGTAACAGAAAAAAGCAAAAAACAGTTGCTTGAAAACTACCTGCTGAACGACAAAAAAATTAGTGTGGTTTATCACGCACTGAACCCTCAATTTTCAGAAAAGATCAATGTTGAAAAAACAGAAAATAGTTTCATTTATTACGGTCGGTTGCTTCCTCAAAAAGGTATTGCAGAAGTCCTCCATTTTTTTGCTGAACACAGGGAAGCAACCCTCACATTAATTGGCGATGGTGATGAAAAGAATTTGGCGGAAAAATTTGCGACATCTTACCCGAATATCAATTATAAAACCCATATTTCAGAAAAAAAAACCCTTATAAACATTCTGACAAAGCATCAATACCTAATTCTCAATTCCAAAAAAACGAGCAAATGGGAAGAGTTATTTGGGTTGGTTATTATCGAAAGTATGTCCCAAGGGGTCATCCCGGTCTCCCCAAGCCATTCAGGGCCCAAAGAAATTATTACGGAAGAAACAGGGTATCTGTTTGAAGAAGGCCTTATGGAACCTACTCTATTAAACATTCTTAATAGAAAAAGTGCAATCCCTCAAATGGCCGCTCAGGGTGTGCAAACCTCAAAATTATTTTTACCTGAAAACATCGCTGAACGCTGGAAAGCCATATTAATATCATGATAGACGTAAGTTGCATACTTATCAATTTCAATACGACAGATTATTCTATTGCCTGTATTCAGTCCATAGTGTCATCTCATACAGAAGCGTTGTCTTATGAGATTGTAATTGTAGACAATGCATCTAACAATGATGCTTATCTAAAATTGAAACGTTTTGTCGAAAAACTGAACAAACCTTTCGTCAAACTTGTAAGGAGCAAACAAAACATAGGTTTTGGTGCAGGCAATATGTTGGGAGTACAACACGCCACCCCTTGTAGATATTATGCTTTTCTAAATAATGACACTTTACAGGAAAGTTCCAACTGCTTTTTACAGCTTAAAAATTTCATGGAACAAAACCCACATATAGCAGTCACTTCCCCACAAATGCTCGATGAAAACAAAAAATTCAGGGTTACCATTGATCATTTTTCGAGCATTCAACGCGAAATACTCAGAAGGCCGTTATTGGAAAAACTCTTTCCAAAAACCTATTTGGACCGAAAGATATTTTATGAGAAACCCACACAAGTACATTATGTTCAGGGGTCATTTATGTTTGTGGACGCATTAGATTTCAATCAGGTGGGAGGTTTTGACACCAACCTGTTTTTATATTATGAGGAATCAGATTTGTGCCGAAGGCTCCTCAAACAAGGTAACAAGTATACTTATCTAGTGCCTGGCTTAAAATACATCCACTTTAAAGGTGCAAGCACCAAAAAAAATATCTCAATTAAGATAGAACAGAAGATATCGCTTATATATTATACACACAAGCATTTTGGTTGGGTTCATTACAAACTTTTACTGATTTATTTTTCTGTGCGGTATTTTTTCACGTCTATCTTCAAGCCGGCATACTGGAAATTGTTCCTGATTTTGCTGCAAGGAGCTCCCTTGTCAAAATCTTTAAAACACAATCAAAAAATAGTTGAAGAATAACATTATGGAAGATATCCTAAGCATACTTAAAAACGGAGGACTCATTCTCTACCCTACAGACACCGTCTGGGGAATAGGCTGTGATGCCACCAATGCAGATGCAGTTGCTAAAATTTATAATTTAAAAAACCGCGAAGAAGGCAAAGCCATGCTCTGTCTTGTATCTGATATTAAAATGCTGGAAAAACACATCGACAAGGTCCCCGATGCTGCATACACTATTTTAGAATATGCAGACAAACCCACCACCATCATTTATGACAATCCCGCAGGGGTTGCCGAAAATTTAATAGGTGAGGATAATACCCTTGGAATTAGAGTAGTTGCAAAAGGATTTGCACATCAATTAATACGGAAATATAGAAAGCCCATTGTCTCCACCTCAGCTAATAAAAGTGGGGAAATAACCCCAAGAAACTTCAAAGAAATATCCCCGGATATTTTGGCAGGCGTGGACTATGTCGTAAATTTGCAAAACGAAAAATCACAAGCTAAACCATCGTCTATTATTCGCATAAAAAGCGACGGCCAAGTGCAAGTTATACGAATGTAAAACCCAATGCCTGAAGTAAAAAACTATAAAGAAGCCTTACAAAATCCTATTTTTGAGACCCTTTCCATCGCTGCAAAAACACTTCAAGTTGAGTGTTATGTTATAGGTGGTTTTGTAAGGGATTTTTTATTGGATCGAGGTACCCCAAAAGATATTGATGTTGTTGCAATTGGCAATGGTATTGCACTGGCAAATGAAGTTTCTAAATTACTACCCAAAAAACCAAAAGTCACTGTTTTTAAAAACTATGGCACTGCGATGCTTAAGACTAAAGACCTGGAAGTGGAGTTTGTGGGTGCCCGAAAAGAATCGTATGCAGAAGATAGCCGCAATCCAGCAGTGGAAGACGGCACTATGGAAGATGACCAAAACCGTAGGGATTTTACCATTAATGCTTTGGCGTTAAGCCTTAACAAAGAAAATTTTGGTAATCTTTTGGACCCTTTTAATGGCTTAAAGGATTTGGAAAATAAACTAATCAGAACGCCTCTGGATCCTGATATAACCTATTCAGATGACCCTCTGCGTATGCTGCGTGCCATTCGGTTTGCTAGCCAACTGCATTTTACCATTGAAAAAGAATCTCTAAACGCTATTGCCCGAAACAAACATCGCATAGAAATAATTTCTAACGAGCGCATCGTTGAAGAATTAAATAAAATATTGCTTAGTGAAAAACCTTCCATTGGTTTTCAACTATTACATCAAACAGGTTTGCTTCCATTTATTTTACCTGAACTTGTTGCACTGGAAGGGATAGATGAAATTGAAGGCCAGCGGCACAAAGATAATTTCTGGCATACACTGGAAGTAGTTGATAATATTGCAACCACTACAGACGACCTCTGGTTGCGATGGGCAGCTTTATTGCACGACATTGGGAAGGCACCCACTAAACGTTTTGATAAAAAAGTGGGATGGACGTTTCACGGTCACGAATTTGTAGGCGCTAAAATGGTGTACAAACTTTTTAAACGTTTGCGATTACCGCTGAATGAAAAGATGAAATTTGTTCAGAAATTGGTTTTTATGAGTTCAAGGCCCATTGCCATTTCCAGCGAAGTGTCAGATAGCGCCTTACGCAGGTTGGTTTTTGATGCAGGGGAGGCTATTGAAGACCTTATGATTTTATGTGAAGCAGATATCACCACAAAAAATACAAAGAAATTTAAAAAATACCATGCCAATTTCCAAAAAGTAAGGGAGAAGATTGTTGAGGTGGAAGAACGGGATCATATTAGAAATTTCCAGCCGCCGGTAACAGGCGAGGAAATTATGGAAACGTTTAATATCAAACCTTCACGGGAAATCGGGATAATAAAAGACGCAATTAAAGAAGCTATTCTGGAAGGGGAAATCCCTAATGAATATGAAGCTGCTAAACAATTAATGTTAAAAAAAGGGGAGGAACTGGGTCTGAAAGCCACTGTCTGAACGTTCCAAAAAACTCGCTATGAAAAAAGATCAAAAACCTATTGTAATTTGGCTCTTAACAGGATGCTTTCTCGTTTTTATTATGGTGGTTGTAGGTGGTATAACACGATTAACAGACTCCGGCCTTTCCATGACAGACTGGCATTTGGTTACTGAAGTAGTTCCGCCGTTAAGTGAAGAAGCTTGGGTAGCAGCATTTGAGGAGTATAAAAAATTCCCCGAATACCAAAAAATCAATATTCATTATGATTTTACATTGGAAGATTACAAAGAAATTTATTTCTGGGAATGGTTTCATCGTTTACTGGGAAGACTTTTAGGAGTTGTCTTTATCATCCCTTTCCTGTTCTTTTTAATCAAAAAGAAGTTCGATAAAGAGACCCTTAAAAATTGCGTCATTCTATTGTTTTTAGGCGGCTTTCAAGGATTTTTAGGCTGGTATATGGTGAAAAGCGGATTGATTGACGAACCTAACGTAAGCCATTACAGACTTGCCATGCACTTAACAACTGCATTTATAACCTTTGCATTTACTTTTTGGATAGCTCTTAATTTGATGTATCCAAAGCAAGAGAATCTACATAAACCCTTTCGTCAATTGCTCAGGTTCACCCTGGTCATACTACTAATTCAAATTATCTGGGGTGCCTTTGTAGCCGGACTAAATGCAGGTTTAATTCACAATACTTGGCCGATGATGAATGATGGAAAACTGATGCATGAAACGGTGCTTATAGAACAAACACCGGTATGGCTAAACTTTGTCGAAGGAAAGAGCGGAGTGCAGTTTGTGCATAGGTATCTGGCGTATGTGGTTGTGGGGTTAATTGTTTTTATTTGGTATAAAGCACGAAAACTTTCCCTTACACTAACTCAAACTAGAGGTATTTATATGCTTTTAATTTTAGTAGGTTTTCAATTTTTACTCGGGGTATTTACGTTGTTATTAGCAGTACCACTATGGTTAGGCGTTTTGCATCAGGTAGGCGCTTTTTTTCTGCTTGCAGCAATGACATTTACTTTGCATCGTTTTAGTAAATAAGACCATTATTTTTTATAAAAACCTATATTTGCAATCTCAAAAAAACATTCATGATTTATAGATTTAGAGTAATTCTCGACGCACACGAAGACGTATTCAGGGACCTGGAAATAGAGCAAAATGCGACTATGGAAGACTTTCACAATGCCATAACCCAATCTTTTGGCTTTGGAGGGCAGGAAATGGCGTCTTTTTATATAAGCGATGACGAATGGGCACAAGGAGAGGAAATTTCCCTTTTTGGTATGGAAGAGGATGTGCGGGTCATGGGTGAAACCAGTATTGAAGAAGTAGTAACGGAAGACCAGCCTAAACTTATATACATCTATGATTTTCTAAGCATGTGGACATTTCTCGTGGAACTTGCGGAAGTTGCAGAACCCATTGAAGGCACCCTCTACCCTAACCTGATGTTTGCCCACGGGGAAATTCCCGATGAGGCTCCGGATAAAGAATTTATTGCAGATAGTAACGAAAGGGATGAAGATATCGACGATCTGGATTTCGATCCTGAGGATTACGAAAATCTTGATTTTGATGAGAACTGGAATTAGTCTCTTTCATTTTAAAATAGTTCTTACCAATTCATAGTTGCTGCATTGCCCCTCTAACTACACCTAATAAAAATATTATAATGATCAATTTATATAATACCCAAATCGCGTCCTTATCCATTCACAAAGTAGGGAATAAAAGCAGAAACGAGCCCAAGATACTTTCTCAGGAACCTTATAAACTGGATGATGAGCTCGCCCCTTTGCTAAGGGAGTATTTTTTCAAGTCTTTTAGGGACAAGGAAGAAAGCTACTACCAGTTTACACACGAAGCAGACTTAGAATTCCACGAGCTATATAAAATTGCAACTGCTATTTTTGAAGATCCTGAAAGCATACACGAAGCCAGTAAAAATATTGCCACCCACTTGTTTAATCAATCGCAGCATCCACATATAAAAAGTGGGGAAGTTTATGTGACTTTTCTTGAAAATATGCAACTGGACAATGAAAAAGTAAACGGTATAGGCATCTTTAAATCAGAAGTAAAGCAGGATTTCCTCCTGTTTAAAGAATCCGGAAATCAACTGGATTTAATATTACAGCAAGGCATTAATTTGAATAAATTAGATAAAGGTTGTATTATTTTTAACAGCAAAAAAGAAGAGGGGTATAAAATCTTGTCAGTCGATTCTAATCGTTATGATACCAAGTATTGGCTAGAAAGCTTTCTAGGTGTTTCTTTGTTTGAAGATGAAAATTTTATCACTAAAAAGTATTTAAAATTCTGTCAAGATTTTGCAAAAGATGTGGTATTACCTGCCGAAGACAAACAACAGGAAGTGATGTTTATGAACCGAAGCGTCAACTATTTTGCTAAAAACGACCAGTTTGAAGAAACCAATTTCATGAATGAAGTCATTGACAACCCAGATTTGTTGCCGGAATTCCGAAATTATAAACAAGAAATGGCGCCTAAATACCATATTGAGGACATCTCCAATTTTCCTATTGCAAATACTGCCGTTACCGCAGCAAGAAAGAAAATAAAAAATGTGATTAATCTGGATACCAACATTCAAATAAAACTGGATTTCATCAATCCGGATTCTGCAGAGCGTTTTATAGAAAAAGGCTGGGACGAAGAAAAACAAATGTATTATTATCTGGTCTATTTCAACAAAGAACAAAAAAGCTAAAAAAGAACTACCTCAATGCAAGCATACGAGGTATCAAATTCCAAAAAGGAAAAAGAATGCAAACATCAGGGAATTATACCCTAAGAAATTAAAATATAAAGAGGCTGTCCCTAAAAATGTCAGCCTCTTTATATTTTAAAATTTTGTGTTCCGTACTTCTAACTAATTTCGTACACTTCTCTTTTCTATTCTCTATTTCCTATTTTCTCAAATCTCACATCTACTATCTCACATCTACCTTACCCCCTTCTCGTACTCACATTTTCATAATTCCGTTTAATAAATTCCAGCGCGGTTTTCACTATTTGCCCCATGGATTTACATCGTTTAAACTTCATATCATAGGTAAGATCATATAATTGTTGTCGTAATTCTTCAAGATTGGACGTTGAAGAAATCTGGTCTTTCAGCATACATCTTATTAGTGCTTTCAGTCTTTCCTGGGTAGATATAATTCGTTTTGCCAGAAGGGAACGTTCTTCTTTTCGGTATTGGTCAATAGAGGTCTCCTGAAGAAAATCAGAAACCAATTGTACCATTTTTAAATTTTCTTTGAAGAATTGCGGACGGTATACCTTTAGATTTCCCTCATAACACTGCTGGTCAAAATCTATAGCCCTTATTCTATAAATTACTTTATCAAAATCATGGGTAGGGATAATTACATAATTATAAGAGCGCATATCGCCCAAGAGCAACATCATACAACGTTCGTTGAACTTTACAAACTCTTTTGCTATTTGCGTTTTTCCGTTGGAGTCTAGTCCGTTCAATTCGTTTTCAATAAAAACATCCCCTGGTATTCCTGAAATATGCTCCTCAATTAAAGTATCCTTATGAACTACAAAATTGATACGGTTTGGGGATAAAATATGTTCTAATTCTAGACCATACACTCTGGAGGCATCTGCCCTTTTTATATAAAAATACGTGTAATTGTCATTGAGGATATTCCTGATTTTTATGCGGAAAGGCTTAGAGTTTCCAAAGGTGCAATAATCAATGGCATCTACATTTAAAAAAGGAATAATATCATCATCCCCATCTGAAAAAAGTATAGTATATATTTTTTTTAAGCTCACATCCAGCTCGCTCCTTTCTGAATCAGAATAGTAAACACTCACCCACAAGGTGTCCTTGTCATATTTATCATACACAGCCACCGAACCTGTAAACCGCAATAAATCGTCATAAAAAACAGGAGTCAATATATGCCTGTTGTACCTTTCCAAATACTGGGAAAGAAAATCCTGTATGGGAAACGAAGGCTTTTTTTTGGACATTAATTTTTCTTCCATGCGTTCTGTTTTATAAAAATACTACCTTTCGTTGTTTTTAGGTTGTAACAATATAAGAGAATACTCGTCAAATCAAAAGAATAAACAAATAAAATGATTTTGGAAACCATACTTACCATTCATAACCTCAGCAAAAATTTTGGTCCTATTAAAGCCGTGCAAAACTTATCCTTTACCATTAACAAAGGTAATGTATATGGCATTCTGGGACCAAACGGAAGCGGGAAATCCACAACTTTGGGCATGGTACTCAATGTGGTCAATAAATCAGCCGGTGATTTTCATTGGTTTGATGGCTCAGATTCCACGCATAATGCCTTAAAAAAAGTAGGTGCTATTATTGAGCGACCCAACTTTTACCCTTTTATGACCGCAAAACAAAATTTAGAGTTGGTTTGCAAAATAAAAGAAGTGTCTTACGCTAAAATTGAAGAAAAACTGGAATTAGTAGGTCTTTTAGACCGAAAAGACAGTAAATTCAGTACTTTCTCCTTGGGAATGAAACAACGCTTGGCTATCGCATCTGCCTTGTTAAATGATCCGGAAATACTTATTTTGGACGAACCCACAAATGGTCTCGATCCGCAGGGAATACACCAGATACGGGAAATCATAAAAAAAATTGCTGCAGAAGGAACAACAATCCTCCTCGCCTCTCACCTTCTGGACGAGGTGGAAAAAGTATGTACACACGTGGTGATTTTACGAAAAGGGGAAAAACTATATTCCGGTTCTGTAGATGGAATGAATGCCAGTCACGGTTTCTTTACATTAAAAAGCAAGGACCTTTTGGTTTTGAAATCTGCCATAGAAATACATCCTGATTTTGACACGGTTAAAATTGAAAATGATAATGTCGTTGCCATTTTAAAAGTCCCGATGGAACCTTCCCAAATGAACAGCTATCTTTTTGAAAAGGGCATTGTGCTTTCCCATCTTGTGCACCGCAAAGAAAGTCTGGAAGAGCAATTCCTTCAAATTACTAAAAATTTAAACTAAGATTATGTTACGATTATTTTCCATCGAACTTCAAAAATTGCGCTATAACAAGGCTGCAAAGGTAATTTCCATAGTCTATTTTGTGCTTATTACGTTTATCGCGTTAATCGCTTCCATCGAGTTTAATTTTGGCAATGTAAATTTCAGGGTGGCAGATCAGGGGATTTTTAATTTCCCGTATATATGGCATTTTAACACATGGGTTGCTGCCTTGTTAAAATTATTTCTTGCCATTGTTATAGTATCCATGATGGCTAATGAATACAGTCACAGAACTCTTAAACAAAACCTTATCGATGGCCTGAGCAAAAAGGAATTTATTATGTCTAAATTCATAACGGTTGTTGGTTTTGCTGTTGTTTCCACCATATTCGTTTTTATTGTTTCCCTTATTCTTGGTCTTATATTTTCTGATTTTACAGAAATAGGGATACTCTTTTCAGATATGGAATACCTACTTGCCTATTTTATAAAACTGGTGGGTTTCTTTTCTTTCTGTTTATTCTTGGGAATATTGGTAAAGCGTTCAGCTTTTGCTTTGGGGTTTTTATTGATATGGACCATTTTTGAAAGTATACTTATTGGACTTTTAAAATGGGTTTTCTTCAAAGGTACAGAGGTAGGTAGTACCGTTGGGCAATTTTTACCACTGGAAGCAATGTCTAATCTCATTGTGGAACCATTTTCCCGACTAGGAGCCGTAAAATCTGCTGCTTCCCAACTAGGGGAAGGATTCACAAAATCCTATGAAGTACAATGGCAGAGTGTTTTGATTGTATTAGTGTGGACTGTTCTATTTATTTATCTTTCTTACGCAGTTATTAAGAAAAGAGATCTTTAGGATACACCTTTAGATGTAAGATGGGCAATTTTAGCAAGTTAATTGTTATATTTATAGAATTAACTAACTATTATGTCCAAAAAATTACTTCTTCTCTTATCTTTTTTTTGTTTTTGCTTTAGTAGTTATACAGTTTTTGCTCAGGATATAGAAATCTTTCAGCAATTTAATGGAAGGTATGATTACACTGCCATAGGAAATACTTTAAACCTTGTCGAAAACGGAAATAATGTCCCTTGTTTAATTCTCACACAATCCAGCGCAACTCTAAATTTAGATGCTGGACAAAATGTAAGTGCAGCATATCTATATTGGGCAGGCTCAGGGGAAGGAGATTTTGAAGTAGAACTCAATGGGGTTCCCATTGTAGCAGAAAGAACATTTAGCGATGCACTGGATGAAGACAGGGTGTTTTTTGCTGCATTTGCAAATGTGACCTCCCAATTACTAGCCACCGGAAATGGCAACTATACCCTTTCTGAACTGGATTTGACCGAAGTAATTGCTCCTTATTGCCCCACAGGCACAAACTTTGGAGGCTGGGCTATAATTATCATTTATGAGGATGCAAGCTTACCTTTAAATCAATTAAATATATATGATGGCTTGGAAAGTGTCTCTTCATTTAATACAAGCTTAAGTTTTACCCTAGAAAATTTAAATGTAATCGATAACCAAGGTGCAAAAATAGGGTTTTTAGCCTGGGAAGGGGATTCTGCCATTGCAGTAAATGAAACACTGCAAATCAACGGGAATAGTATAAGTAATCCCCCATTAAACCCCGCCGATAACGCCTTTAACAGTACCAATAGTTTCACAAATAGTAGTGAACTATGGAATATGGATATTGATTTTTATAACATTGAAAATAATATACAAATAGGTGACATTAGTGCTACAATATCACTCACTTCCGGTCAGGATTTTGTGATGATAAACAATATTGTCACTGTTCTTAACAGCCAATTACCGGATGCAACCATCGAAATAGACAGCATCATTGCCGGTGAGGAATGTGGCAATAGGGACGTGTTTTTAGAATACACCGTTTACAACCTGAACAGCACAGGTGTTCTCCCTCCAAATACAGCAATTGGGTTTTATGCAAACAACACCTTGCTGGATACAGCACAAACCATAAATGAAATCCCAATTGATGGCTCAGAAAGTGGGGAAATAACACTAACCATTCCCGGCGGGATTCCTGAAGAATTTATCCTTAGGTTGGTTGTGGATTACAATAACCAGGTCGCTGAAATTATAGAAGATAATAATGAAGATTCCGCAGAAGTAACATTATTAATTTTCCCTGAAATAATAGGTTTAATAAATCTTGAAATATGTGATGCCTTGGGGGTCGAAACTTTTGACCTGACGGAATCTACCCAACAAATTGATCCTGATAATGACGTAACATTTCACCTGTCAGAAATGGATGCCGAAGACAACATAAACCCTATACCCGATCCGGAAAATTTTGAAAATACAGAAAACCCGCAAACCATATTTGTACGGGTAGCAAACACCTCATGTTATATTGTGGAGAGTTTTACTGTAGAAGTTATTATTTGCCCACTTCCTGATGCTACCATAGCCATAACCAACGAGTTGAACGCCTGCCGGCAACGCAATCTGTTTATTGCCTATAGCGTTTACAATCTCTTAGGCACAGCTCCCTTACCCGCGCAAACTCCAATTGCCCTTTATGTGGACGGCATTTTAACTGCAACTACTGCTACACAATCTGTTATTCCTATAGGTGGCGAAATTCAGCAAAGTATGGAAATCGCAATTTCAGATGCGACACCTGATGTTTTTGAATTACTGTTGGTGGTAGATGATACAGGGGACAGCACAGGCATTGTAGAAGAATTGGACGAAACCAACAATAATTTCACTATCACAGTTACTTTTCAAAGTATTCCGGAAATACCATCACTATCCAATTTAAAGTTGTGTAATAAGGGCTTTGGACTTGCTTATTTTGATCTTACACTTCAAGACGAGAATATTTCTGGCAACCAAGACGATGAAATAAATTACTTTACCACGTTTGAAGACGCCCTGGAAAATACAAATCCAATCGAATCGCCTTTCCAATACCAAAGCATTTCCAATCCGCAAACCATTTATGTGCGCCTTGAAAATGAAATATGTTTTACTATAACCCATTTTTCAATTTTAACAGAAGACTGCGAACCTTTTATTCCGCAAGGTTTTTCGCCTAACAATGATACTATCAATGATTTTTTTGAAATAACTGGCCTATTAAATGTTTTTCCAAATCATGAATTATTTATTTACAGCCGAAACGGGAATATTATTTTCGAGGGAAATAACGAAACCGGTTTCTGGAATGGTGACGCAAATGCAGGGATACTTTATGACGGTCCTGTACCTGCCGGCTTATATTATTATGTGCTGAACCTTAATCATCCAGATTTTAAAATCTTTACCGGCTGGGTGTACCTCAATAAATAAGATAAAAATTAACCTTTAGCAAACATCTAAATGAACGAATTACAAAAGGAATTTTGTAATTTTGCACCGCTCTTAAAAAGAAATTATCCCGTTTATTAATGAGGTGTTTTACACTATTCCTTCTGTATCTTCTATATTGTCCTTTTCTTTCTGCACAATATATCGAGGTAAATGATAGCTATACGGCACAACAGCTCGTGGAAGATGTTTTGATAAACAGCCCCTGTGCAAATGTATCCAACTTTACCGTATCCGGATGGGATGAGTTTAAAAGTTACGGGTATTTCACAAAAAGCAACAGTGATTTTCCATTTGATGATGGTGTTTTATTAACTACCGGCAAAGCAGTGTCTGCTATTGGCCCAAACGTGAATCTTTTGAGCGAGGGTTCCACCTCTTGGGCCGGCGACTTGGATCTGGAAGAAGCAATAAACGAAAGCAATACTATCAATGCCACGGTTCTGGAGTTTGATTTTTTACCTTTGGCAGACAAAGTTACTTTTGAATATATTTTTTCTTCGGAACAGTATTTTGCATACAACAATCCCAACCAATGTAACTTCTCAGACGGTTTTGCCTTTCTGTTAAGAGTGGCAGATGGCCAAAATCAATATCAAAACCTTGCTGTAGTCCCAGGAACCGATGTGCCTGTAAAAATAACCACCATCAGAGGCGATGGTACGATATGTCCTTCTGCAAATACATCCTATTTTGATGCTTTCAACGGCAGCCAGCATCCCACTAATTATAACGGACAAACAACCATTTTAAAAGCCGAAGCAGTGGTACAACCGGGAACCTTGTACCACATGAAACTTGTAGTTGCTGATCAAGGTAATCCACTTTATGATTCTGCAATTTTTCTGGGAGGTGGAAGTTTTAATGTGGAAGCAAATTTAGGCGTAGATCGGCTTACGGTAACCGGAAACGCATTGTGCTTTGAAGAAGCCTATGAACTGAATGCTTTTCAGCAAGGCAACAATCAATATACTTGGTTTAGAAACGGCATCGAGATTCTGGGAGAAACCAATTCCACCTATACCGTAACTCAGGAAGGCACCTATAGTGTGGAAATCATATTGGATAACAGTACTTGCCTGGTTACAGGGGAAGTAAGCATTGAGTACAATACCGAAATACTGGTTCAAAATGCGGTATTGATTCAATGTGAAGAGAACAACAACGGCATTGCAACGTTTAATCTTTTTGACAGCAGTGCTCAAATAATGGATGGAGATACTTCCTTGCAAGTTACTTCCTTTTACACCTCCTTTTCTAACGCTGAAAACAACATATCCCCCATTCCCAATGCAAATAATTATACCAATAGCGTTGCCAACGAAATAGTTTTTGCAAGAGTGATTGCTCCTTCCGGATGTATTGCAGTAGCACAAGTGAGATTAAATACTACCACTAATTTTTTGCCACCATTAGAAGTAGCGGCCTGTTCAGCTGCAAATAATACAACTGTAGCAGTTTTTGATCTCAATGAAACTACCATGGAGATTCAAAATTTGTACGGAAATACAATACAGGTGAGTTATCACGCGAGTCTGGAAAATGCATTATCAGGTAATGAAGCTTTACAGTTTCCTTTTTTGAATACGGAACCCGGAATGCAAACTATTTTTGCTAGACTGGAGAACGCTGCGGGATGTTTTGGGGTTATACCTATTTACTTAACGGTCATACCCTCCCCGCAATTGGAAGGAAATGAAACCGAAATCTATTGTCTAAATACCTTTCCTGATCGCATTATTTTGTCATCCGGGGTGATTGGGAATCCTTCAGATTTCTCTTTTCTATGGTCCACCGGGGCAACTACTCCTACAATTCCGGTAAATGAACCCGGAAATTATACAGTCACGGTATCTTTTACCCAACAGCTTAATGGACAGTCCTACACCTGTTCTTCCACAAAAATTATAACTGTTTTGCCTTCCGAAAGTGCACAAATCAGTTTTACCATAGAGGGAGATATTGGTAATCAAAATATTGTGGTTACTGCAATAGGTGGAGGGGATTATCTTTTTGCACTGGATAATGAAAACGGGCCCTATCAGCAAAGTCCGGTTTTTGAGAATGTAAGACCCGGAAAACATATTGTTTATGTCCTAGATATCAATGGTTGTGGCATTGTAAGCTTTCCTGTGTATATAATTAACTTTCCTAATTACTTTACACCAAACAACGACGGCGTCAATGATTACTGGCAAATCGTGGGTCTCGATTATAAAAATCTCCAGATAGAACGTGTTGAAATTTTTGACCGCTTCGGAAAAATCCTGCATGTGGTTGTGCTAAAAAGCAATGGTTGGGATGGCACTTACAAAGGCAAGCCCCTTCCCTCTTCCGATTACTGGTTTAAAGCATTTCTATCAGACGGCGGTATTTTCAAAGGTCATTTTACACTTAAAAGATAGTTTTTGGCTAATTTTGTGATTAAAAAAGTTGCAAAAAGAATTATATTTCCAAAGTAGAAATAATCCCAATGAAATTCAAAATAGTATCTGATTTTAAACCCAGTGGCGACCAGCCTGAAGCGATTGATTCCCTGGTTAAAGGACTTCGTTCCGGCGAAAAATACCAAACCTTGCTCGGTGTGACCGGAAGTGGTAAGACATTTACCATGGCTAATGTAATGCAGGCCGTTCAGAAACCTACCCTTGTGCTGGCACATAACAAAACCTTGGCAGCACAGTTATACTCTGAGTTTAAACAGGTATTCCCCGAGAATGCTGTGGAATATTTTGTATCCTACTACGATTATTACCAGCCCGAAGCATATATCCCAAGCAGCGGTACTTTTATAGAAAAAGATCTTTCCATCAATGAAGAAATAGAAAAAATGCGGTTGAGTACCACCTCTTCCCTTCTTTCCGGAAGGCGGGATATTTTAGTGGTGGCATCGGTTTCCTGTTTGTACGGTATTGGCAACCCGGTAGAATTTCAGAAAAATGTGATTTCCATCGAAAAAAACCAGGTAATTTCCCGCACAAAATTACTACACCAACTCGTACAAAGCCTTTATTCCAGGACAGAAGCGGAATTTAACCGTGGTAATTTCCGAATCAAAGGGGATACTGTGGATGTTTTCCCGAGCTATGCCGATGATGCATTTCGAATTCACTTTTTTGGGGATGAAATCGAAGAAATCGAGGCTTTTGACCTAAAGACCAATAACGTTTTGGAAAAATATGAACAACTGACCATTTACCCGGCCAATATGTTTGTGACCTCTCCGGATGTTTTGAAAGGCGCCATCTGGCAAATCCAGCAAGATTTAGTACTACAGGTGGATTATTTTAAGGAAATAGGCAAGCATCTCGAAGCAAAACGACTGGAAGAACGCACTAATTTTGATCTGGAAATGATACGTGAACTCGGTTATTGCAGTGGTATCGAGAATTATTCCCGTTACCTCGATGGAAGACTTCCAGGAACAAGGCCATTTTGCCTGCTGGATTATTTTCCTAAAGATTATTTAATGATGGTGGATGAAAGCCACGTTTCCATACCACAAGTAGGTGCAATGTATGGCGGGGATAGGTCACGAAAGGAAAACCTTGTGGAATACGGTTTCCGGCTGCCGGCGGCGATGGACAACCGCCCGTTGAAGTTTGAAGAGTTTGAAGCATTGCAAAACCAGGTAGTTTACGTAAGTGCCACCCCGGCAGATTATGAACTGGAAAAAAGCGGCGGTGTGTATGTAGAACAAATTATTCGCCCAACAGGCTTGCTGGATCCACCTATAGAAGTGCGTCCCAGCTTGAACCAAATTGATGATTTACTGGAAGAAATTCAATTGTGTGTGGAAAAAGACGAACGTGTTCTTGTAACCACACTTACAAAACGAATGGCAGAAGAGCTGACCAAATATATGACCCGCATCAACATTCGTTGCCGTTATATCCACAGTGATGTGGATACTTTGGAACGGGTGGAGATCATGCAGGATTTACGTCTAGGGCTGTTTGATGTTTTAGTAGGTGTAAATTTACTAAGGGAAGGTCTGGATTTACCGGAAGTGTCCTTAGTTGCCATCTTGGATGCCGATAAGGAAGGTTTTTTGCGTAGTGAACGCTCACTGACGCAAACGGTGGGTAGAGCAGCCAGAAACCTCAACGGAAAAGCCATTATGTATGCAGATAAAATCACTAAAAGCATGCAAGCAACGATAGATTCTACCAATTACAAACGCGAAAAACAAATTGCCTACAACATAAAAAACAACATCACCCCAACGCAAATCAAAAAGAGCATGGAGAATGCGTTGAGTAAACCAAAAACCCCGCACTACACTTTTGAAGAATTAGCCATACAGGCGGCAGAAGCAGATGCACAATATCTTACCAAGCCTCAGATAGAACAACAAATACGCGATACCAGAAAAGCAATGGAAACGGCCGCAAAAGACCTTGATTTTATGCAGGCAGCAAAATTGCGTGATAAGATTAATATGCTGCAGAAGCAGTTAGTAGTTCTTAGTTGAGTTCAAGGTTTATTGAGGTTTTAGTTTGCGGGTTTTCGAGTTAACGAGATATCGAAGTGGCTAAGCAGGATAGAAGGAGAACCGATTCCCATTTTCAAATGAAACATTAAGGTATTAAGGAACATTAAGGCTTTTCCTCTTAACATAATTTCTTAATCACATAATTTCTTAATCATTTAATTCCTCAATCACTTTACCAGCCCTACTAATCCACTTTAAATAAAAGAATCCAAGTAGGCCTGCTATTAAAGATGCGGTGAGGATTCCTATTTTTGCCTGTATAAGATTTGCTTCATTTTCATAAGCAAGTTCAGAAATAAATAAAGACATGGTAAACCCAATGGCACCCAAAAATCCTATGCCATAGACATGTTTCCATGCTACCCCTTTCGGCAACTTACAAAGTTTGAAGACTACCATCAATTTGGTAAAAAGTACGATACCAAAAAACTTCCCTAATAATAAACCAAAGACTATTCCCATCGCCAAGGGTGTTTGTAAATTGGCAAACGAACCGGAGTCTAATGTCACACCGGCATTTGCAAAAGCAAACAGGGGCAAAACCACAAAACTCACAAAACTATGCAATGCATGTTCCAGACGTTGTAATGGCGGTGTGGCTTCTTCCGTTAAGGAAGAAAACTTTTCCATGGTGTTTGTGATGGCATCGCTGGTATCTATTTCTTTGACGATGGCAATTTTTTCCTGTTTTCTAATCTGATAAACGAGGGATTTCACTTTTCGTAAAAATAATGGGGTATCAATTTTTCTGCTGGTAGGTATACAAAAGGCAGCAAGAACAGCAGCTATGGTCGCGTGAACCCCGGAAAGCATCACTGCCATCCATAAACCTCCTATACCCACAATGGTATAAAACAAGGTATTCCTTATGCCTATATAGTTAGCTGTTAATAGTACTCCTAAAAAAAGAGCTCCCATCCCTAAATTAGCCATGGAGATTTCAGAAGTATAAAAAAAAGCAATTACAAGAACTGCCCCTATATCGTCAATAATAGCTATTGCCGTTAAAAAAACTTTTAAGGAAAGCGGAACACTATCTCCCAAAAGGTAAAGAATCCCCAATGCAAAAGCGATATCGGTAGCCATGGGTATTCCCCATCCGCCCACGGCATCAGTACCGGCATTTAAATAAAAAAATAACAATGCAGGAAACAACATCCCTCCTATTCCTGCAGCTATGGGCAACATAGCTCCACGCAAAGAGGAAAGTTCGCCATGCATAATTTCCCTTTTAAGTTCCAGGCCAATTAAAAAGAAGAACATGGACATTAAGCCATCGTTGATCCAGTGCAAAATGCTTTTTTTTATTACGGAATCATTGAATCCTAAATGAATGTATTGTTTCCAAAAGTTGTGATAATACTCTGCTAACGGGGAGTTTGCAACCACCATCGCAAGTACAGCTGAAAAAATCAAAAGCAGTCCTACAGAAGTTTGTTTCTCAATAAAATTTTTAACCGGCAAAAGAAAATACACATCGAGGTTAGATTTTTTCATGCCAAACGGATTGTGTTTTTCAATAGCCAATAAGGAAAATACAAAGAGAGAAAGAAAGCTATTTAGAAAAACAATTTTAATAGGAGTCTAAATTAAAGAAACCTAGATTTTAAAACTATGACGAAAGTCAGTCTGTTATCAAACCCTAAGCGACCCACGAAAACCCCGTGCCGCATAATAAGATTGTGCACCATTGTGATAGATAAAGACATTGCAATACCTAAAGTCACCAAAAATGGCCCCACCGGCTTTTCGTATACTTGCGGGTGTTACTAACCAACTCGAAGTTTTGGTGTCCAAATTTTCCAACTGCTGTAGTGCCCGGAATTCTTCTTCTGTTAAAAGTTTGATTCCCATTGCTGCAGCCATATCGATGGCGCTGTTTTTTGGTTTGTGTTCTTTTCTGGATTCCAGTCCTTCGCGGTTAGAAACCACAAAACCCAGATACACCCCTATCATTACCGGGATGATTTGCAACAATATGTCCCGGATTTTCTTTTTCATAAGAATACTATTTTTTTATCGCCCGGTTGTATTTAGTTTTAATAATTATTTCCCCCGGCATACTACTAATTTAATAAAAGAAATAGTAAGTGTATTATCGCAGGGGATTTTTTTCGAAGAAATACTTCTAAGAAATGTGGATACATATTTCCGAAAGATTATTCTTTACCAAAACCCACGTCTCCTTCTTCTCGTAAATATAGCTATGGAATGGAAAAATTTATACCTATTACTGTTACTACTGTTGCCGGGAATTGCAAGTGCTCAAAAAATTGACAACCTGGTGTCTTTTAGGGATATGAACAGCGACCGTTATTTCAGATTTACTTATGAAAACGATTATTTTGCTGCTGCCGACGAAAACTATACACAAGGCTATAACATCGAATTGGTCCTTCCTGTATTTCAAAAAAACCCTGTAAATTATGTGTTCTTTAAACCAAAAGGTAAGATTTACAAATACGGAGTTTCTGTCGAACATATCGGCTACACGCCAAATGATTATGTAAGTACTGAAATTCAATTTGGCGACAGGCCTTTTGCTTCGGCCATAATGCTTAAGAGCTTTACGATTGCTACAGATACCACCAAAAAAACCAGGCTATCCCAATCGCTGAGTTTGGGATTAATAGGTCCGGGGGCTTTTGGAAAGGAAATGCAGGTGGAGATTCACAGGGCAACAGGGAATAAAATTCCGGGCGGCTGGGACAACCAGATAAAAAATGATGTGGTGCTGAACTATCGCATCGACCATGAAAAACAAGTGTGGAACTACAGGAACACTGTTGCTATGCAAACCAACACCACTCTGCAATTGGGAACCCTTTTCACGCACGCCACAGTAGGTATAAACACGACAATTGGTTTGCTTAACGCCCCTTTTTCCTCAGTCGGTAAAAGGAATGCTTTTCAATTATATGCCTATGCGCAACCTTTGGTAAGTGTCATTGGGTATGACGCAACCCTACAGGGCGGCTTACTAAACCGGAAAAGTGTGTATACTATTGCATCCGAAGATATGGAACGTTTTACCGCTCATTTCCATTATGGCATTGTTTTAAAAACACGCACCTTGTATTTTGAATATGCACGAACCAATATTACCCGCGAATTTGAAACTGGCAACTCTGCAAAATGGGGTGGGATTAAAATAGGGTTTACGATTTAGAAACAGAGATATAGTATATGATAGATGTATTAACAACCTTGTTTGTAGTCAAGAAATTTTTAGTCCCTTTGAAAATAGTGCCCTGCTTGAGTTTATATTGTGTACGAATTTTGTGTAGTAAGTGTATTCTAAAACTCTTTTTGTAAATTATACCGTTTACTCTTTTAGAGTAATTATAATAATGCCATCCCTTTCCTGTAGGGTGTATTTAACCATTTCTTGTTTGTTCTTAACCACTTGTATCGCAGCTATATCATCTGGGTTTATATTTTTTATTTCCTCTTCACCCACTTGCTTGTCGCCTATAAAATAAAGAATGTCATTGTAGGCATTGGTTTTGCCCTCCCCGAAATATCCTTTTGGTATGGTTTTAATAAGTATAGCACCATTTGCCGCTTTCTCTCCATAAAGCGCCACTAATGCCTTGCTGCCTTTATCACGGGTCAAAAGTTGGCCATAAAATTGCTGGTCGTCTTTCATCATGTTAAGGTCTAAAACTTGGTTTTCGTTCACAACGACAATAGGGTCTTTAGTAATCATTCCTTCTTTTTCAGCTTTTTCAATAAAAGTAAGGATGTCTATTTTGTTTATTTCCTTTACCTCGGCTTCTTGCGCATAAGTGTTAGTACAAATAAGAACAAAAATAAATAGGATACATATCTTTCTCATGGGGAACACTATTACAAGGTTTTATTAAAATATCGATATAAATAGAAAGTCTCTAATATAATAAAAAGAAAGGAAGTAAGTGTTTATTTAAAAGTATTTTAGAAAATGGAAAATTAGGACCCCTCATTTGCTGGTTCATTTGTATACTTTTTTGAGTTTGCGTGAAGAATGCAGACCTGTTGCTTGGTCTTTATCAGCTTGCAATTGGAAAATAATAGCAGTGCCTTTGAAATACAAATAAAACAGGCACATATATGTACTTACACTTGTGTATTGACTTCCGTGCATATTTAGGTATTTTGAGCTATAAGAAAATAAAGAGGCATTCCTATTGTGATATTTATTGGGAAGGTTACAGCAAGCGCCATTGGCAAGAAAAGACCGGGGTTTGCTTTAGGTAAAGATATTTTCATAGCAGCAGGAACTGCAATGTAAGAAGCACTGGCAGCTAAAATAGCAAACATAAATCGATTTGTAACATCTTCGGTTACAACCGAACTTAATACTGCAATAATACTTCCGTTAACCAATGGAATTAAGATTGCAAAAATTAAAGGAAACCATCCGAATGAGAAGAAGGCCTTTAACTTTTTGCCACTGGTAATTCCCAAGTCCAATAAAAATATTGCCAAAAACCCTTTAAACAAGTCGTTGGTGAAAGGCTTAATTCCTTGTGCTTGTTCTGCACTAGCTAAATAGCCGATAATTAAACTTCCAATAATAAGTAATACACTACCATTAGTAATAGAATGTTTAATCGCAATTCGTTTCTTTATTTTTTCACTGTCATCCTTATTAAAGAGTGAAACAAGCACTAGCCCTATGATAATTGCGGGAGATTCCATTAAAGCCATAATGGCGACCATATGACCCTGAACACTCAGTTCTAGTGATTCAAGATAAGAAACCGCAGTCACAAAAGTTACTGCACTTACTGACCCATAAGCGGCGGCTATTGCACCTGCATCATAGACATTCAGTCTACTTCTCAAAATAAAGAATTGTATAACGTCAGCCAAAAGTGAACTAGTTATCACTTGAAGATAAGAGAGAGGTTTTATTATTTTTATAAACCTTTAAATCTTAAATGATGAAGAACA